>Ga0182024_10003246_pt1 | contig 39049 bp, 36 predicted proteins | sample P32metaG_FD_120480 | JGI IMG/M metagenome (GOLD analysis project Ga0182024, IMG submission 120480) | Permafrost microbial communities from Stordalen Mire, Sweden - P3-2 metaG (Illumina Assembly) | ecosystem: Environmental > Terrestrial > Soil > Wetlands > Permafrost | place: Sweden: Stordalen...
ACAATCTGTATGGCTGCCGCGAGTCGCTGGCTGACGGCATCAAGCGCGCGACGGACGTGATGGTTGCCGGCAAGGTTGCGGTGGTTTGCGGTTATGGCGATGTGGGCAAGGGCTGCGCGCATTCTCTGCGTGGCATGGGTGCTCGCGTCATCGTGACGGAAGTGGACCCGATCAATGCACTGCAGGCGGCGATGGAAGGATACGAAGTGACCACCGTCGAAGACACGTTGGGCCGCGGCGATATCTACGTCACCTGCACTGGCAATGTGGACATCATCACGCTTGATCACATGAAGAAGATGAAGGACCAGGCCATCGTCTGCAACATCGGCCACTTCGATAACGAGATCCAAATGGACCCGCTCAACGCAGAAAAGGGCGTGACGAAGCTGAACATCAAGCCGCAGGTGGACAACTACAAGTTCCCTGATGGGCACAGCATTTTCATCCTGGCAGAAGGCCGCCTGGTGAATCTGGGTTGCGCAACGGGCCATCCGAGCTTCGTGATGTCGAACAGCTTCGCCAACCAGACGCTGGCGCAGCTCGATCTGTGGAAGAACAAGGACAGCTACAAGGTGAACGTCTACACGCTGCCCAAAAAGCTGGACGAAGAAGTGGCGCGGCTGCATCTCGAAAAGATCGGCGTGAAGCTGACGACGCTGACCAAACCGCAGGCGGACTACATTGGCGTGCCGGTGGAAGGGCCGTACAAGGCGGAGTTTTACAGGTACTAAGTCAATTGGCAGTTCTAAGTTCGTAGTTCACAGTTGCCGGTCTCACGACTGCACTGGGAGCTACGAACTCTGGATTTTGAACAGAACCTTAGAAATACGAACTGGGAACTTAAACTCCTATGGATACGCCCAGCTTCTCCTTTGAGCTGTTCCCGCCGCGCACGCCGGAGGCTGCGGCGAAATTGCCGAGCGTGATCGGCCAACTGGCATCGGTGCGGCCGGATTTCTTCTCCGTCACCCACGGTGCCGGCGGTTCCGATCAGGATGGTACCTACGAGACTCTCCTGACCGTGGTCGAGCATGCAGGCCTGGAGGTCGCGCCGCACCTTACCTGCGTTGGTTCAACCCGTGCCCAAATCGCAGCCCTGCTGCAGCGTTATCGGAATGCAGGTGTGAAGCGCATTGTTGCTCTGCGCGGCGATCTTCCTTCCACTGCAACCGGCCCTGCTGCGCCTGGGGAGTTTCACTATGCGAGTCAGCTTGTCAGCTTCATTCGCGAGACTCACGGCGACGCTTTCAAAATCGAAGTGGCTGCTTATCCTGAGATGCACCCGCAAGCATGCAGTCCCGGCGCGGACTTCGATCATTTTTGCCGCAAAGTTGAGGCGGGCGCGGACGGCGCGCTGACCCAGCTCTTCTATAACGCCGACGCGTACTTCGACTTTATGGAACGCTGCGGCAGGGCTGGCATCACGATCCCGGTGGTGCCGGGCATCATGCCCATTACCGGTTTCGCCAATACACAACGTTTCTGCAACGGCTGTGGCGCCGATCTGCCGCGATGGGTGCGCCTGCGCCTCGAACAGCTTCGGGATGACAAGGCTGCCCTTCTCGACTTTGGTCTGGAAGTGGTGACCCGGCTTTGCGAAACTCTGCTGCGGAATGGCGCACCGGGCCTGCATTTTTACACCATCAACCGGGCCGAACCAACGCTGCGCTTGTGGAAGAACCTCGCACTGCCATTCCCGCTGCATGCGAAGCGGCTGGATGACGAGATTGCCGCACTGCATTCCGACAAGATCGAGGCGGAACTTGCTTCAGTGTTGGCGAATCGGGGCCAAGTGGAACGGCGTTCGGCTGGACGCCTCGTCCAAGGCGGAGTTCTTCCGGCATTAGGTTGATCTGGTCAAGACTCGGTCGAAGGTTGCGGTCGCGATCTTGACGCTCAACGCCGTCTCCGGCTGAAGAAACGTTGGTAGAGGCGCCAGACAGCGCTGTGCATCAGGTGCGTTTGTTCGGCTTTTAGCGCGGCGTAGGAGTGTCTGACGTAGACGTCGAACTGCGGCGGCCAGCCGATCGAGGAGCGGCGCTCCACATAATTGCCCTCGGCCCACTTAGCCAATACTGCTTTGTAACCCACGACGTGAGTAACGAAATCGAGCAGGCACTGCGGCATCCGCTCTTCCACAACGAGATAGGCCTTCTCGATAATGATCTTCTCGCGAATATCATTCAGCGGCATGAAGATCGTGGTCATCCAAAGCATCCACTCCTTCATCTCTGAATCGAGAATGGGATCGCTTTTTTCTTTTCCCTGGCGATTCAGCAAGGCACGGTAGGCGATGTTGCCTGCCTCGGATGCGACATACAAAGGACCATAAAACTCATTCAGGCGCTTGTTGACGAGCTTCAGCTTGTCCCGACGCCGGGCCAGCATGCGGGCGCTGAGAAAGGTCATCAGGTAACCGGCGAAGGCGAGAAGGATGGTGAGGATCGCTGCGTTCTGCAGCACCGTGGGAACGGAGTAGGACGGTAGGTCCATTACGCGGTCGCCTCGGCGGAGAGTATACGGGAAAGGGGGATCGGCTTCAGTGTGATCGAGACTACAGATTGGTCATGGGGTGACGCCCCAGAATATGGGCTGAATTGCCCGGCTTCGGGCCAATTTGTGCGCTGTATCAGATTGCCGGCGGGCGCACAGTAGTTTCTACTACTTTAGTAATCTATATTCTGCAACATAAGTAACATATAACGATAGTTACCACTTCTATTTCATTTTATAAGGTGAAGATAATGAAGCACTTATTCCTTCAAAATTCTAAGAATCGTCTCGCAATCGCTGTTCTTTTGGGCGTTTACGTTAGTCACAACGCAGTTCCAGCCAACGCCGCCACCAGCGTCGCAACCCGGCTCGAGTTTGCGTCGACGGCCCAAACCATTCCGCTCGGTACCTGTGGTCTTGTAAAAATCTCTACCGCGAGCGGTGCAATGCAACTGGCGGCCGTCGCGGCGCCGACCGCGGTGACGGTGAGCGGCGGCAATGGCAATCTTGAGTTCTTCAGCGATGCGGCTTGTACTGTGCGCAACGCCGAGGTTGTTATCCCGTCGAGCCAGAGCGCTGGAAGTCTCTTTGTCTTGGGATCCAAAGAAGGCTCTTATGTGCTCTCGATTAAAGCGCCGGGCTACAACGCGGCCACGCAGAATGTCGTGATTTCGGCACCTCCGCCGCCAGCGTGTTCAGGCAGTCAAGCGGCTCCGACCGCCCCGCCGGCACAGGCAGCAGCGGCAGGCATCAAAAACCTGGTGTTCGACGATGAATTCAATTCGACGAGCACCATTTCGCCGAATAACTCGGGGACCTTCAACTGGTATACCTACAACCCCTACACCGCTTCAGCCGAGCTGAACAAGAACGACATGGAAGTAAATAATGGCTGCCTGACCATCCTGACCGATCTGAGCGGGTACAGCGATGGTCTAACGACCATCCATTCCACCAGCCCAACTTCCGGAACATTTCAGCACGGGTACTTCGAGGCGCGAATGCAGTTCTATCCGGCCGGAAGCGAAGGCGGGGCATGGCCGGCGTTCTGGTCCTATGCTCTCGAGGGCGTTCAGGGAGCCAGTCCTTTTGCTGAACTGGACTTTCTCGAAGCCCATCCCGGCGGCAAGGGCGGTGCGACGAGTGGAAACAATGGCGTGACTCTTCTGACCACGGTTCATCAATGGACGTCGAGCAATGGCTCCAGCAGTAGCGTGCAGCAGCCGAACGATGTTCCCTCGTTGCCGGAGAACTTCAATTACGATGCGTTTCATATCTATGGCTGCTTATGGACCAAGGATAGCGTCACCTGGTACATCGACAATCAGCCAGTGATGACAGTTGCGACGGGACCGGGGACGAAGTTCACAGCGTTGGAGCTGGATCACATATTCCTGGTGCTTGGGACGGGCAAAAACTGGCCCGCTACGTACGACTACGTTCACGTTTGGCAGTAAGCCGGTCAATTTCATCCAGAGAAAAGGTTCTCCCAAAGAAGGAGGGGCCATTGGAGCACGCGTTACAAATCTCGCGCGCCTGATGGCCCTTCTTTCGTCCATCATTTTCTTTGTTCGGGAATCACTTTGATCTCGAAAAGCCTTGGCCAAAGTTTGCCCGTGACGAAGAGGCGATCGTGTGCTGTGTCGTAGGCGATGCCGTTGAGCACGGCTTCGGGGTTGGACCGTGCGTTCTCCGGCAACAAGCCGTGGATGTCGATCCAGCTGAGCACCTTCCCGGTCGCGGGTGAAATGCGGGCGATTCGATCGGAGTGCCAGATGTTGGCGTAGATCTGGCCGTGAATGAACTCGAGCTCATTGAGTTCGGCGACCGGAGCGCCGCGATCTTTCACCGTGATGCTTTTCGTTTCACGGAAGGTTGACGGATCGTAGAAGCGAAGGACGGCCGTTCCGTCACTAAGAATAAGGTTCTTACTGTCGTGTGTCAGGCCCCAGCCTTCGCCTTCGAAATGGAATGAACGCAGAAAACGAAATGTCGCGCGATCGTACACCAGCGCGACATGCGATTGCCAGGTGAGCTGGATGAGCGTGCTGCCCCAGTCGGTCAGACCTTCAGCAAAATACTGGCTTGGCACGTCCTGATAGCGCAGGATGCGTCCGGTCTCGAGGTCTTCCATGCGCAGAGAGGATTTGCCTTGGATCCCGGTGCTTTCATACAGGTGGCCATCAACGTAAATAAGCCCCTGTGTGAAGGCCTGCTGATCGTGCGGGTAGGCGTGAACGACGCGATAGGTGTCGGCTGCGGATGCGCACGTGGCAGACACGACGCACAGGAAGAAAGCGAGTTGGGCGGCCTCCCACCCGTTTGCCAGAAAGAAGGCAAAAGGATGGGGCACGGCGGAATATTTGCCGAGCTTGCAGCGCGTAATGCAGGTTCTTCGACTGCGTGAGACGCACAGAGCGCGTCTCACTCTGCTCGTGATGACAAAGATCTTCTGGAGTATCCGCATCTTCTTCGATGTTAGCTTGCGCCGAGGTAGACGAAGCGCAGAAGGAACAGCACGGCCAGGATGTAAAGCAGCCAGTCCTGTTTGCGGTAGTTACCGGTGGCGAGATGCAGCACCGCCCAGGCGATGATACCGAAGCCAAGACCGTTCGCAATGGAATACGTCAGCGGAATCAGGATCAAGGTGAGGAAAGCTGGAACGGCGACGAGGGGTTCGTGCCAGCGAATCTCTGTAATGGTGGCGAGCATCAGCGAACCCACAAGGATTAACGCGGGTGCGGTCGCGGCGGAGGGAACTACGCCGACAAAGGGCGCGGCGCCGACAGCGGCAAGAAAGAGCAGGCCAGTGACGATCGCTGTGACGCCCGATCGTCCGCCGGCAGCGACGCCGGCAGTGGATTCGACGTAGCTGGTGACTGTGGATGTGCCGGTCATGGAGCCGAAGACAGTGGCCGTCGCATCGGCGAGCAGGATCCGGTTTAGCCGCGGGATGGAGTGATCGGCCGCAATAAGGCCCGCGCGTTTGGTGACGGCCACCAGCGTTCCCAGGTTGTCGAAGAGATCAACGAAGAAGAACACGAAGATGATTTCGAGAAGGCCCTTGTTGAGTGCGCCGCGAATATCGAGTTTGAGGAATGTGCCGGCAAGGCTCGCAAAGCCGCCGCTGGCGGGCGTCCAGTGCACAATGCCCATGGCCCAGGCGATTCCCGTGATCACAAGAACGCCGATCAGAATGGAGCCGCGGACTTTCTTGATTTCGAGGGCGACCATGAGAATGAGGCCCAGCAGCGCAAGTGCCGCGGTGGGGTTGCGAATGCTGCCGAGACCCACGAGCGTCGCGGGATCGCTGACGACAAGGCCGGCATTGCGAAAGCCAATGAATGCGATAAAGAGGCCGATGCCGCTTGCGACCGCTGCATACAGTTCATGTGGAATGGAGCGGAGAATCATCTGGCGGATGCCGGCTGCCGTGAGAGCGAGAAAGATAACGCCGGAGAGAAAAACCGCGCCCAGAGCGGTCTGCCAGGGGATGTGCATCTTGAGGCAGACGGTGTAGGTGAAGTACGCGTTGAGGCCCATGCCTGGAGCGAGCGCGATGGGATAACGCGCGATGATGCCCATAAGAATGGAGCCGAACGCCGCCGAGAGGCATGTGGCCGCGGTGACCGCGGGCAACGGCACTCCGGCTGCGGCAAGGATTGCGGGGTTGACCAGCACGATGTAGGCCATCGTGAGAAAGGTCGTGACTCCGGCCAGAATCTCCGTGCGCCAGTTGGTCCCCAGATGAGTGAATTCAAAATAGCGTTCAAGGAACTTGAGCATGGGTAGGCGCTTTTAGAAGAACATAGATGGAGCGCGGCGCAAAGCAATTTGTGCGGTCGCTGAGGATGCCGTCTATGCGGCGAGGCGTTTCAGCGCGCGCCGGTGCAGGATCCAATTCATCGATGTCCCTTGCGTAACAATCGAAAAGACGACCACCATATACGTTGCACCCAGCATCCAGGAACGCCCGAGGGCTTCCGGAACAGAGAGAGCCAATGCGATCGATAAGCCTCCGCGCAGCCCGCCCCATGTAAGCACGAACGTGGAACTCCGATGAGCAGGCCGGATCAGGCGCACGAGCAGGAGCAGCGCGGCGACAGCGACAAATCGCACGGCATTAACTGAAAGAATTGCAGCGAACCCTGTAACGATCGTCGTCCGATCAAGCGCAATCGCCATGGCCTCGAGGCCAAGCAGAACAAAGAGAATCGAGTTCTGCACTTCGTCAATCACCTTCCAGAAGCCATCGACGCTGTTGTCTGCGATATTTCCTTTCGGCAGCATGCGATTGAAGTGACGCAGAGCGATTCCGGCGACGACTGCCTCCAGTGGCGGCGACACGTTCAGCGTGTCGGCCAGGGCATATCCGCCAAATGCCAGTGCAATGGTGAGCAGAATGTCCACCTGATAAGCATTGATCCGGCGCATGAGTTGGGATGCAATCCACGCGGTCACCAGGCCGACGAGAATTCCGCCCCCGGCTTTAGCCAGCAGAATTCCAGCAACGTGCCACGGAGTGGGCGCGTCACCGGCTGCGACCTCAAGCATGGTGATGAAGAGCACGGCGCCGATGGCGTCATTAAAGAGCGATTCGCCGGCAAGCTGGGCTTCAATGTGCTTCGGAATACCGACGCGTCGCAGCATTTCCAGAACCGCGATGGGATCGGTGGGAGAGATGAGTGCGCCGAAGATCAGACACTCGATCCACGGGATGCGGCCGCCACTCATGAGCTCCATCAGAAGGGCGACGAGGAAAAACATGATGCCCGTGCCTACTGTGGACAGCAGCGTGATTGCGAGCTTTTCCCGGACGAGTTCATCGAGATCGAGTAGAAAGGCGCCTGCAAACAACAGAAGGGGCAGCATGCCGCGGAGGATCAGCGTTCCAAAATCAATTTGGTTGAGAAACGCCGTTACCCACAGGTGAATGCCAGGCACCTTTGTAGAGGTGAGGATGAGCGCGACCGAGGCAAGCACCGTCAGCAACATCGTGCCAATGGTGATGGGCAATTTGAGCCAACGGCAGGTAATCAGGCCGAAGACGGCTGCGGTGGCGAACAGAAGACTCAGGATCTGCAGGATCGTCATAGGCTGCCTGAAAAGCGGATGCACCCATGGTAGCGAACGGAAGACGACAAACGACCCGATCGATGATGCGGCTCTCAGAAACGGTGGGAACCGGAACTCTACAGAAGTTTTGCGGCGTCTTTTGCGAAATACGTGACGATGAAATCGGCTCCGGCACGGCGAATGCCGAGGAGCGACTCGAGAATGGAGCGATCGCGCTCAAGCCAGCCCTTTTCAAATGCGGCGTGGAGCATGGAGTATTCGCCGGAGACCTGGTAGGCGCCGATGGGCACGTCGATGCGTTCGCGGGCGGCGAGAATCACGTCGAGGTAAGGCATGGCCGGCTTCATCAGGATCATGTCCGCGCCTTCTTCGAGGTCGAGATCGATTTCGCGCAGTGCCTCGCGGAGATTGGCTCCATCCATCTGATAGGTGCGACGATCGCCGAACTGGGGCGCAGAGTCGGCTGCTTCACGAAATGGGCCGTAGAACGCAGAGGCAAATTTGGAGGCGTAGCTCAGGATCGGCGTCTCGGTGAGGCCGTTCTGGTCGAGATCTTCCCGGATGGCGGCGACGCGGCCATCCATCATGTCGCTGGGAGCGACGATGTCCGCTCCGGCACGGGCAAGGCTGGTTGCGGTGCGGGCCAGAAGTTCGAGGGACGGATCATTGTCAACGGCGAAACCGTCGGGACTTTTGACCACGACGCCACAGTGGCCATGGCTGGTGTACTCGCAGAGGCAGACGTCAGCGATGAGGACGAGCTTCTTGGCTGAGGCGGTTTGTTTGAGAGCGCGCAGGCCTTGCTGCACAATGCCGTTCTCATGCCAGGCTCCCGTTGCCTGCTCGTCTTTTGCATCGGGAAGGCCGAAAAGTAGCAGGCCGCCGATGCCGAGCTGAGCCGCTTCTTCGGCTTCGCGCACCGCCTCATCGACGGAAAGATTGAAGACTCCCGGCATGGAACTGACGGCATTGCGAACACCTTTGCTGGGACAAAGAAACAACGGATAAATCAGGTCACCCGGGTCGAGCGCAGTTTCGCGGACCAGCGCGCGAAGCGACTCCGTACGCCGCAGACGGCGCATGCGATTCTGCGGGAAGCTCATGGATCGATTGTAGGACAGTGGACAGAGAAACAGAGAAACAGAGAAACAGCGAATAGGGAATAGGGAATAGGGAAGGAAGATTTCGTGGGGCGATCGGAGCCAGCGGAACGGCGCAGTGTTTCGAGGTCTCTTGGATTGCACAATCGCGCGCAGCTTGGCTAGCTCCGTTCATTCCGTCCCATTGCTCAGAGCTGGTCGTAGAGTGTGGTGTTGCGATAGCCGAGCAGCGTGACCAGCGTCCAAATGCCGAGGGCGGTGCCAATGGGAATCCGGATCAGGGAGATGAACGCCGCGACGATCGCCACCACCCGGCCCCATTGCGTCCGTTCCATCAAACCCCAGCCGGCGATCAATGCGAGGGCCGCGCGAACCACCATGATTGACCATGCAAAGCGAATCAGCGCCGGGCCGAAACCCCATCCTGGACCGAAGGGCCCATGCCCCCATGGGCCGAATCCATGATTAAGAAATGAGTTGGCAAAGGCCATGCCGAGGAACCCCAGTGCAAGGGAAAGCCCGCCATAGACAAACCAGACGATGCTGAGAGCTTTTACACGGCTTGCGTAGTTCTGGAGCTGGAAATCGAGATTGGGCACGAAGGGAATTGGCGCCGCGACCGGGCGGCCACAATGAGCGCACACCGGTTGCCCCTGTGCCAGAGCCTGACCACATCCACTGCAAAACATGGTTGCCTCCTCCGAATTCCGTACTGAGCTTAATACGAAAGGGGTGCAACTTGCGTTCCAGTAAAGATTGGGGGATTTGGGGAGGCGCGCTCAGCGGGTGGAAGGCGCCTGCCGTTGCTTCTCCCAATGTTCCTCATGGCGGTCATCGCGCAGAGTCAGGGCAGTGACGTGCCCCAAGGGGTCCCGTTCGACGGAGATGCGGATAAGGCTGATGCCATTGGGATAAAAAAGAGCGGAAAGCGACTCGGCTGCAAGTTCGGCGATTTCGCCATGGACGTTTTTTTGGAAGAGCTGGTCGCCTTGGCGAAACAGGGTGACGGCGAGCGCACCATGTTCGTCGAGGTAATCGCCCGTGAAGCTGTCTAGCTGCGCCGGGGTCAGCCGCAGCTCAGGCGGATGCAAGGGAATGACGAGGCGTTCGGCGAACGGCAGTGGTTCCTGCTTTGGATCGAGACGATGTGAGAGGAGCCAGCGCGGCAGATCGGGCTCGGTGAACGCGCGAAACCAGCAGTCGTGCCTGAGGCCCTGGTAGACCCAGTAACGGATGTGGCCGCCGGAGGCCTTGAGAGCTGCGTACATCAATTCGTCTTCCCGCACAGGTACGACAGGATCGTCGCTGCCGTGAAAGGCCCAGATGGGTGTTCGGCCCACGGCATGCGCATATTCGGCGGGAAGCGTCGTGGCTTCATGCCAGCGTTCCGGCGCATAGCTCCAGAAAATTCCACTGGCGGCGATGGCGATAGCCGCCCACCGTTTTGGATAGGTGCGTGCGATCTCCCACGCGCCATAGCCCCCCAGAGAGAGCCCGGTGAGATAGGTGCGCGCCGTATCGGCGTGGAATTCGATGGTTTCCTGATCCAGGGCTTCCATGGCCATGGTCATCATGTCGGGATCGGTCCAGTAGTGAACCTGCGGACACTGCGGCATCACGATGATGAAGGGCCAGCGCTCCGGGTGATCGCGCACGGCTTCGGGCAGGCCAATCTGCGTTTGCCACATGCCTTCGGCGCCACGTTCGCCTCGCCCATGGAGAAAGAGGATGATGGGCCATTGCCTGTGGTCGTCCCGCCGCCAGTCTTCGGGGAGATAGACCTGGAAGCGATAACTGACGCCATGGAGATCGAGGGTGCGGTTGAGGAAGCCGGTTTCCTGAAAGTTTTTGGAGTGAGAGTCGGCAGGTCCGGCGAGCGCGCCGGCCCGAATGGGCGCCAGCGGCGATGCGATCAGAAGGCCAACCGCCAGAGCTCTCGCGAAGGCGTGCATACGTTTTCCCATCATACGGCCAGCACTTCGCATGTGTTGGTTTTTAAAGCAGCATCCGTATAGAAAACATGGCATTGGAATTCTTTCGTTATTCCTGACAAATTTCTTACGAAGCGGCATGAAAGAATGAGCAGAACCCGTACGAAGGACACATGAGTCAACTTGAACCCGGAGACGCGCTCGACCACTACCGCATCGATGCGGTGGTTGCCCGCAGTGGCATGGCGACCCTTTACAGGGCCACGGATCAGCAGAACGGCGGGCAAGTCGCTCTCAAGGTGCCTCATCCGGAGATGGAGGCCGACCCGATTCTGTTGGAGCGCTTCAAGCGTGAGGAAGAGATCGGTCAATTGCTGGACCACCCCGGCGTGGTGAAGACCTTCGACAACGAAGCGCGCAGCCGCGTGTACATGGTTGTCGAATGGGTCAATGGGAGACTGCTGCGCACGATTCTGAATGAAGAAAAGGCACTGCCGATTGAGCGTGCGGTAAAGATCGCCATCAGTATCTGCGATGCGCTCGATTACATGCACAAGCACGGAATTGTGCATCGCGACCTGAAGCCCGAAAACGTCATGGTAAACGAGAATGACGATATCAAACTGATCGATTTTGGTATTGCCATGAAGGAAGACGCGCGACGCCTGACATTTGTAAACCTCTCGGCCGCGCTGGGTACCCCTGACTACATCTCTCCTGAGCAGGTGAAGGGCCAGCGTGGAGACCAGCGCAGCGACATCTATGCGCTGGGCATCATGCTCTATGAGATGCTCACCGGTCGCGTACCGTTTGTTGGGCCGAATCCGCTGGCCGCGATGAACGAGCGAGTGCTGATTGACCCGCCACCGCCGCGCGAACTGAATGGGGAGATTTCCCCGGAGCTGGAAGAGATTCTATATCGCGCCCTGGAGCGAGACCCGCGCCACCGCTATGCGACGGCTCACGAGATGATGTGGGATTTGGAGCACCAGGAGCAAGTGGGCGTGGAGGACAGAGGGAATCGCACCATCGGGCGCGGACGGCGCAGGTTGAACAAGCAGATGCTGCTCTACGCGGGCATGGCGCTGGTGCCGGTGATGCTTTTCGCCTTGATGTTGCTGCTGGCGAAGCGCTAGAGCGGTTGCACAATTCATGTGCCCTTGCCAGTTCCGCGCAAGGTGGCATTTTCTTAAGGAAAATGCCACTCGGCAGTGGCGATTTCGGGGTACAGCAATTGTGGAACCGCTGTAATCTGCCGCGGCGAACTGCTTGTTTGTCGTGAGCAGAACCTCAAACCGGAAGCTGCTTCAAGGTTTTGCGGGCTCGTCGGGACCACGGGCGCTCTCGGCGGCGCAGATAGCTCGGCATGGTCGGTTCCTTGTCGAGCACTTTTTGCGCCCATTGCCGCGCCTCGGCGGTTCGGCCTTCGGATGCGAGTAAATCGGCAAAATTCAAGTACGTTTCCGACAGCGTCGATGGGCCGGTGACCTGCCGAAAAAGCGCCTCGGATTTTTCCTTTTGACCAGTGAGCGCGTAGGTATGCGCGAGCAGCCCGCCAGCCCGATAGAAGTCATGATCGGGGTCCTTGGATACAACCTTCTCGAGGTCCGGCAATGCCGCGGTTGCATCGCCGAGCAAGATTGCGCAGACGCCACGGTGATAGAAGGTTTCGGGCGTATTGGAGCGCGCTGCGATGGCCTTGTCGAATGCATTCCGGGCCAGCTGGAGATTGCCATTTTCCATGAACAACTCGCCGAGTTCTTCAAAGTTTCCAGCGGAAGGATTGTCGAGGATGGACAGTTCGAGAGCCTTGATGCGCTTGCCTCGGGAGATGCCTTTGAAGGATTGATTCAGCAGGCCGGCGTCGGGAAGGACTTCAGCGAAGAGATAGACCAGCGCACCAATCGGGCCGAGAAAAAGAATGACGTAGAGCCAATACGTGTCGGGGCGGCGGCGAATGAAATGAATGATGGCCGCGGCCTGGAGGAAGAGGCCCCAGGGATAGAAAAGGTGCGTAAGAGTCCCCATGAAAACGCCGATGCTGCGCCCGATTATAAGGTGCGCGTGGTGAGACGCGACTCCCACTTTTGATGAATTGTGTGTAGCGCTGCTGGAGCCGTTTTAGACGGATCGGGAATGGAGCGTCGGGGGCAGCCGAGAGTTCAGCGAAAAGAGTCGTCACGATGGACGACGAATTCCGGATAGGCGCCCCCGCCTAGTTCGTGGAGGTCCATGCCGATGCGCTCGCCGTCAGGATCGACGCGGAAGGGGACGACCCGGTTCAGCAGCGCGAAAAGCAGGTAAATCAGGGGCAGAAGGAATCCAAGAAGCGCCGACACGCCGATGAGCTGAGCCACGAACTGTCCCTGTTGGGGCGCAAAGACGCCCGCGGCGAGCAGGCCCCAAAGGCCACCGGCGGCATGGACGGAAACGGCGCCGGAAGGATCGTCGATGGAAACCGCGAGCTCAAGGAATTCGACAATCAGAGGCATTGCGACGCCGGCTACAAGGCCCGTGAAGATTGCTTCCAACGGTGTGACGAGGCTGGCGCAGGCGCTCGAAGTGACGAGGCCCGCGAGCCAGCCGTTGGCGCAGAGGCTTGCGTCGGGCTTGCCGAACCGAATGCGGGTCACTGTGAGAGTGGCGGCCAGTGCCGCGGCGGCGGAGAGCAATGTGTTGATCGCGGTGCCTGGAAGCGCGGAAGGTGAAGCACCCAGCCAAAGCAGCGCTCCCGCCATGTTGAACGGCATCCATCCCACAAGTGCGATGAGGCAGCCGGCGAGAATGTAGACGGCGTTGTGGCCGGGCATGGCCGTCGATAACCCTTCCTTGGGAAATTTCCCACGGCGTGGACCGGCAATCCAGACGACAACGAGTGCACTGAATCCCCCGAGAACATGGATCGTTGCGGCGCCGCCGACGTCGAGAAATCCCAAACCAAGCGAAAAGTTGAGACCGAGTTGGGCGAGCCAGCCTGCGCCCCAGATCCAATGCGAGACCAAAGGAAAAACAAGTGCGGCGAGGACTGCAGCCGAGGCCGCACCGGCGGTCAAACGCCAGCGATCGGCTCCCGATCCCCAGGGAATGAGAACGGCGAGAGATAAGGCAAGAAATTCAAACAGCAGTGTGAGCTGGGCGCGCATCGGCGAAGAAGAGAGACCGCTGAGTGCGATTGGACCCGTTCCTGCCCAGTTCCACGGTATGCCGGAAAAATGAAATACGTGGCCCGAGCCGGAAGCGCCATCGGCGAAGGTGGCGCCGACCAAAGCGAAAACGAGAACGGCGACGGAAACCAGGACCAGGCTTCCGAGTACGGATTGCGCCGCAGAACGCGAACGGCCGAGGCCGGCATTGACGAGCGCAAGCCCCGCAATGGCAAGGGGGGCGAGCAGCAGGAGCGGCAGCGCGAGGGCAAACGACACATCGGCGATGGGCGGAGCAGAGGACGCGACCATTAGTGGAATTCCCCGCCTTCCACTTCACGGCCCAAGCTTTGTCCGTGACGGCCTCGTTTGGGTGCCATGTGGCCGCGAATCGCTACGGCTAGGCCCATTCCTTCAACGGCAATACCGCACGCAACAAACGCGGCACGCGTATTGGGAGCCGGGAAGAGCAGGATGGCTGCGAGAGTGAGAAAGAAACCGGCCGGCATGACGAGCAGCCCTGCGTATTTCATGACCAGATCCTTTGCGCTTTGCCATTCCGGGTGAAGGAGATCCCGTGAGGCTGCGCCGACGTGAGATAGTCCACCGTCCTCCGAACACGCGGTCCGCAAAAACAATCGCGATATGAGACGAACGGCAGCCGGTTGGAATGCCTTTATGAATTCTAAATTAATTGATCCGTGCAATTGGGCAAACCCGGACATTCTGCAGGATGAATCAGCGCGACGGCTGTGATCATCAGGCTGGCCCTTACGGTTTCCTTTCGAGGGGCGGTCAATAATGGCCTATGTATCGTCGACTTCACCCACGACGCCGAGCTCTGTCCGTGATTCTTGGCGTCATCACAATGGCTAGCGTTGGCATACTGCTCGCATGGGACGCTGTTCCGGGCATGTTTCCGCCAAGGGCCCATAACGTTCTTGGCGCATTTCCTCTGGCCATGATCGCGATTGCCTACCTCGTGTACCAGGCAGCGCACCGGCCCGCCCCCATGGAATTTGTGAAGGCAATTCTGTTGGCCGTTGCGTTTCTGTTTTGGGCTGGCAATCAATTGTGGCCCGACCTGCGCCAGGCAATCCTTTTCAACGACATTGCCATTGCACTTTTTGTTCTCGATGTATTTTTGGTGATTGTTGGCTGGCCGGCATCATCACCCGACGAGGCCTTTGCGGAGAGCTATGCGGCGCCACTCGAGAAAGAACGTCTTTGACTTCGTTCATGGCGAGCGCATCACGATGTGGGAATGCGCGGGTTGATCGCAATGATTCAGCAGATGCAGGAAGCCCGTCGTTCGCGTTAAGATTTGATCACTGCAATCTCAAGCTCTGGTATGACGACCGCCAGGGCATCGGTAGTCTCTTCCCTTCTTCCAGCTTCATCACAACATGCAGTCTTTTCAGCACCATACAAATGTTTCGTCATGCGAAACATTTTTGCGTTTTGAACCAGACGAACGCTTGCGGACCGGGTGCTGACTGCTATATTGAATTTTCGGGGTCATCCGACGCACAGCTTCCCTATGCAACAAAACCAAACTTAACCGCAACCTGTGTGACCGCCAGCACGGCATACATTGCGTGGCATAGAAACGAAGAAAAAACAAAGCAGGAAAGCATTCATGGCGCAGATATTCGATCGCAGCTCCAATGCTTTGGCTCGTATGAGCCTGGTTCTGACGGGGCTAATTGTGATCGCTCTCGGGGTTACGTTGGACGAGTTGCAGCGCTCTCCATGGGTCACCCGGCAGGGGCAGAGGCCGGAACAGCCGGTGCCTTTCAGCCACAAACATCACGTGCAGGGCTTGGGACTGCAATGCCAGTACTGCCACGTGACGGTGGAGAAGTCGAGCTACGCAGGAATTCCTCCCACCAAGACATGCATGAATTGCCACGCGCAGATCTGGACCAACGCACAGCTTCTCCAGCCGGTGCGCGATAGCTGGGCAACGGGGCAATCGCTGGTCTGGACCAAGGTGCACGATCTTCCGGATTTTGCGTACTTCAGCCACGAAATTCACGTGAACAAAGGACTCGGTTGCGCGACCTGTCATGGACGTGTCGACATGATGCCGCTGATGTACGCGCAGAACACGCTGCAGATGGAATGGTGTTTGGACTGCCATCGGAATCCGGCAAAGAACCTTCGGCCGACGGGACAGATTTACAACATGGCATGGGAAGCTCCGGCGGAGGATCGGCCGGTGTGGTGCTCGGTTGGCGATGACAAGACCGGCACGCCGACGGCACAGAGTGTGAATTGCGTAACGAAGGATCCGAGCGGAGCGGGACCGGAAGTGGCCTCGCTCAACCTTCCGGGCGGCGGTCTGAAGGGGTTGGCGGGCGACGTCGCCGCGGCGCAACTTCCTGCACCGGCGAGCTATCAGAAGTTCACCAGCCAGAATGAGCTGGGTCATTTTCTTGTAAAGCAGTACCACATTCGCACGCCACGTGAGTTGACCAGTTGCGAGGTCTGCCATCGATGAGCGCAGAGCGGATGGACGGAACCACGAAACCGACGGGGAACACCTTGGATAACGTAATGCACAAGGGCGCCCGAGCTGAGACCGGAACGCCGATGACTCTGGCTCCCATGACTTTGGATCAGGTCCGCGAAGAATTGAAGGGCACCAAGGGCAAGAAGTATTGGCGCTCCATCGATGAGCTTGCCAATACGGAGGATTTCCAGGCTGCGGTAGAGCGCGAGTTTCCCTCGGCGGCACAGGAGTGGGTCGATCCGGTTTCGCGGCGCGGCTTCATGAAGCTGATGGGCGCGTCCATGGCCCTGGCTGGACTGGCAGGCTGCACCAAGCAGCCGGATGAACCTATTTATGCCTATGTCAAGGCGCCGGAAGACCTGGTGCTGGGCAAGCCGAATTATTTTGCGACCGCACATCCGTTCGTGACGGGGGCGGTGCCGGTGCTGGTGAAGAGCGATCAGTTCCGTCCTATTAAGGTGGACGGGAATCCTGACCACGCCTATAACCATGGTTCGTCCGATGTGTTTTCGCAAGGATCGCTGTTGGATTTGTATGATCCCGACCGGTCGAAGCATGCGACCTATCGCGGAGAACCCCGCGAGTGGGCGGAGTTTGCGCAGGAACTGCGGCTGAAGGCTGCAGCATCAAAGGACGGAACGGGTCTCCATTTCCTGAGTGCAACGATTACTTCGCCGACACTGGCGCGGCAGTGGAAGGCAGTGCAGGCGGCGTATCCCAAGGCAACGCTGGTCCAATATGATCCCGCAATTGCCGGGACATGGCTGGCGAAAGGCCTGAACGTTCAGTACGCGCTAACCGGGGCCGATGTGATTGTTTCGCTCGATGCAGATTTTCTCTCGGGCTCGGCCTATCCCGGATTCCACAAGCTGGTGGGCGACTACGCGGCGCGGCGCAAGAACCCCGCGAATGGAATGAACCGGCTGTACGCCGTCGAGAGCATGACGACTACAACGGGCATGAAGGCCGAGCATCGTTTGGGGCTGCGCGCAAGCGAGATTCCGGCATTTGCGGCGGCACTCGCGCAGGCGGTCGGGGTTTCTGGAGTCGACGCGCCCGCGTATGCATGGACCGCCGAACAGCAGAAATTCCTGGCCTCGCTGGCAAAGGATTTGAAAGCGAACGCCGGCAAGAGCGCGGTCATTCCGGGGCTCTATCAGGATGAATCGGTCGCGGTGCTGGCGCTGGCCATCAATACTGCGCTCGGCAATGTCGGAAAGACCGTGACGGCGTCGAGCGAGCCGGCGATTCCGCTGCCCAGCGATCAGATCGGCGATTTCAAGTCGCTGGTGGCCGCGTTGAACGCGGGCAAAGTGGATTGGCTCGTGATTCTCAATTCCAACCCAATCTATTCGGCCCCTGCGGATTTGGATTTTCTGTCGGCCTTCAATAAGGCGAATATCGTCGCGCATCTCGGGCCGAACGTGGACGAGACAGGGCAGATCGCGCACTGGCATATTCCTTCGGCGCATTATCTGGAATCGTGGTCGGATGCACGGGCGTACGACGGGACTGTTTCGGTGGTGCAGCCGATGATCGATCCGCTCTACGGCGGAAGGTCGGCGCACGATGTGTTGCAGACGTTACTTGACGAATCACTGCTGAGCGCATACGACGCGGTGCGTTTGACGCAGAAAGACACCATCAAGGGCGACTTTGAGACCGGCTGGCGCAAGGCGCTGCACGATGGATGGATCGCAAACACGGCCTATGCTGCAGGCGGTTCGCCGAAGGCTGGTGCAATTCCCAAGGTTCCCGCGCCTTCTTCGAAAGACGCGATCGAAATCATTTTCCGGCCCGATCCGAATATCTATGACGGGCGCTGGTCGAACGTAGGCTGGCTGCAGGAGTTGCCCAAGCCAGTCACGAGTCTCAGCTGGGACAATGCGGCCATCGTTTCGGGCGCGACACTGACCAAGCTGGGGCTGGAAGAAGACGACATTGTCGAATTGAGTGTGGGTAACGGCAAGGTGAAGGCTCCGGTGATCGTAGCGCCGGGGCATCCCGACAACTCGGTCACTGTCTATCTCGGCTACGGACGCGAGTTTGCCGGGCGTGTTGGTTCGGGCGCGGGCTTCAACGCCTATCTGATTCGATCGACCTGGGCGCCGTTTTACGCGACGGGCTCGCTCAAGAAGGTCGACGGCAAATGGGGTGTGGCGATCACCAAGAGCCACTATCAGGATCACCGATCGGCAAGGGTCAGCGGCCAGGGCCACGGCAACAATTCGCTCGAAGCCGATGAGGCGATCAGCGAGCGCGGCATCATTCGCTATGCGACGCTCGATGAGTACAAGGCGAATCCGAATTTCGCACACGAGGGCGAAGGGCATGACACGCCGGAGATGGGCACGTCGATCTTCCCCAACTGGACGTACACGGAAAACAAGTGGGGCATGTCGATCGACATGAACAGCTGTGTGGGTTGCAATGCCTGCATCGTGAGCTGTTATGCCGAGAACAACATTGCGGTGGTGGGCAAGCAGCAGGTGCGCATCGGGCGCAACATGCAATGGCTGCGCATCGACACCTACTTTGAGGGCGACCTGTCCGCGCCGCGTGCTCACTTCCAGCCGATGACCTGCCAGCATTGCGAGAATGCGCCCTGCGAACAGGTTTGTCCGGTCGGCGCCACGGTGCACACGCCGGAGGGCCTGAACACGATGGTCTACAACCGCTGCGTGGGGACGCGCTACTGCTCCAATAACTGCCCCTACAAGGTGCGGCGGTTCAACTTCCTGCTTTACTCCGATTACGAGACGGAGAGTTTGAAGCTATCGCGCAATCCGGATGTGTCCGTGCGATCGCGCGGCGTGATGGAGAAGTGCAGCTACTGCGTTCAGCGCATCACGGCGGCCAGAATCGAAGCGGACAAGGAGAATCGACCGATTCGCGATGGAGAAATTGTGACGGCTTGCCAGCAGGCGTGTCCGGCTTCCGCAATCACGTTTGGAAATCTGAATGACAAGACGAGCAAGATCGCAAAGCTGAGAGCCGATGAGCGCACGTATCAGGTGCTCGCCGACCAGAACACCCGCCCGCGGACGACGTACATCGCAGAAGTTTTGAATCTGAATTCCGAACTCGAAGCAGCGCCGGTGGAACACGCGCCGGCGAAGGGTTGAAGTCACGATGGCAACCAAAGAAGTGAAAACCAACAACCCGGGTGTCGATCCGGCGACAGGCGAATACCGGGTCATTGCGCTCGGCGAGACCTTCAAGTCGGTCACCGAAAAGATCACGCGCATTGTGCTCACTCCGCACACGCCGCTGGGCTGGCTGGCACTCTTCGGCATCGCGGGCGGCGGCGCAACCGTATTGCTGGTGGCGGTGACGTGGCTGTTCCTCAGAGGCGTCGGCATCTGGGCCATCACGCAGCCGGTTGCCTGGGGCTTCGCGATTATCAATTTCGTTTGGTGGATCGGCATCGGCCACGCTGGCACGCTGATCTCCGCGATTCTCCTGCTCTTCAAGCAGAGCTGGCGCAACTCGATCAGCCGTTTTGCCGAGGCGATGACAATTTTTGCCGTGGTCTGCGCCGGCATGTTCCCCCTGATTCACGTGGGCCGCCCGTGGCTTGGATACTGGCTGTTTCCATATCCCAACTCCATGGATGTGTGGCCGCAGTTCCGCTCGCCGCTGCTGTGGGACGTGTTTGCCGTCTCGACGTACGCGACGATTTCAGTGGTGTTCTGGTACGTGGGTATGATCCCGGATTTCGGCACCTTCCGCGATCGTGCCGATTCCAAAATCGCCCAGTATTTCTATGGGATTCTTTCCTGGGGCTGGCGCGGTTCCATTCGTCACTGGATGCGCTATGAGACAGCCTCCCTGCTGCTGGCAGGACTGGCAACGCCCCTGGTGCTCTCGGTGCACACGGTCATCAGTTTCGACTTCGCTGTGGCAGTGTTGCCAGGCTGGCACACGACGATTTTCCCGCCGTATTTTGTGGCCGGCGCCATTTATTCGGGCTTCGCTATGGTGCTGACGCTGGCGATTCCGCTGCGCAAGTTCTATCACTTGGAAGCACTGGTGACCGAGCGCCACATCGACAACATGGGCAAGGTCATGTTGGCGACCGGATTCATTGTGGCCTATGGATACGGCATGGAAGCCTTCATGGCGTGGTACTCGGCCTCGCACTGGGAAGCCTTCATGTTTTGGAATCGCGTGTTTGGGCCGATGGGCTGGTCCTACTGGGTGCTGGTTACCTGCAACCTCGCGATTCCGCTGACCACGCTCTGGTCGCGCAAATTGCGCACGTCGATCCCATTCATGTTCTTCATCTCGATTGTGGTGAACACGGGCATGTGGTTTGAGCGCTTCGTGATTGTCGTGACCAGTCTCTATCGCGACTTCCTGCCGTCGTCGTGGGGAACCTATCGCGCCACCAAGTGGGATTACATGACGTTCGTGGGCACGCTGGGACTCTTCACAACCTTGTTCCTGTTGTTTGTGCGCTTCCTGCCCATGATTCCGATGAATGAAATTCGTATGTTGCTGCCGGCGGCGAAGATCAAGCCGAAGGCGGCGGAGGCTGCGGACTAGTTATGCCTGCACGCGAGGGAACCTACGGCCTGCTGGCCGAATTCGATACGCCGGGCGACCTGGTGAGGGCCGCGCGGCAGGCGCACCGGGATGGATGGAGGCGCTTGGATTGCTACACACCTTATCCGGTGGAAGAGGCCGCGGAAGCCATCGGCTTTCATCGCAACAAAGTGCCGCTGCTTACCCTGGTTGGCGGCCTGATGGGCTTGGCCGCGATGTTCTCTCTCGAGACGTGGATCTCGACGCTTGCCTTTCCGTTGAATATTGGCGGACGTCCGCTCTACTCGTGGCCGGCGTTCATCATCCCTGCCTACGAGTGGACGATTTTGTGGGCAGGCCTGTCCGCCGCGTTTGGAATGATGGCGCTGAATGGGCTGCCAGCGCTGTATCACCCGCTGTTTAATGCGCCCAACTTCCGCAATGGAGCCACCACAGACAAGTTCTTTCTTTGCCTGGAATCAATGGATCCAAAGTTCGATCTGCAGGAGACCAGGGCGTATCTCACGAGCTTCCAGCCGGTCTCGGTAGTGGAGGTGGAGTACTGATGCGAGGGAAACGCCTCCAAAACAGGGAACAGGCTCCGTGCCCCGTCCTTTCTGTCATCCTGAGCGAGCGAAGCGAGTCGAAGGACCTGCTTTTTGGGATCTGGCGAAAGGGTGGGAAACCACTGGCCTTCGCGTGCACGACGGCGGTGCTGCTGGTTGCCGGATGCCGCCAGGATATGCAGGACCAGCCGAAAGTGATCTCGCAGCGCGGCTCGGAGATGTTTGCCGATCATCGCGGTGCACGGCCGCAGGTGCTGAACACTGTGGCGCGCGGCCAACTGCACGAGGATAGCTACTTCTACACCGGAGTGATTCAGGGAGCGAATGGCTATCGCGAAGAGCAGAACCTGATGCCGTTTCCGGTGACGATGGATGTGCTGAAGCGAGGGCAGGAACGCTTCAACATCTACTGCACGCCGTGCCACTCGCGTGTGGGCAATGGACTGGGCGAGATTGTGGAGCGCGGCTACAAGCCAGCGGCCAATCTGCACGACCAGGTGAGAGTGTCGCAGCCTATCTCGCACTACTTTTATGTGATGACGCACGGTTACGGAGCCATGCCGGACTACGCGGCGCAATTGACTCCTGAAGACCGCTGGGCAGTGGCCGCGTATATTCGCGCGCTGCAGTTGAGCCAGGCGGCCACACCGCAGGATGTACCTGTGGGCGTCACCGTGCGCAATCTGCAGGACATTGCCGTCGAAGAGAACTTGCCGGCCGGCGATGCACAGCCATGGATGCTGCCTTCGACTGCGATTCAGGCGTATCCACCGGTGACAAAGGAAGGAACTCCCGCGATGGCTCCGGCAAATCCGGCCGATCCGGCAATTAGGATTCCGCAAACCAAAACGACCGCGCCCGCCGCGGCAGCGAAGTAAGGACGAAGGAATGGCTCACGAGACGCACGTCAAATCGCTCCCCAGTGACTTAAGCGCGCCGGCCTTTGTGGATGGTTGGAAGACGCGCGCTTTGCTGGTTGGGTCGGTCTGCTGGGTAATCGCAGTGATTCTCGCGATCCTGGGGCAGGCACAGGATCATCTGGGCTGGGATCACTTTCTGCGTGCCTGGGCATTGGGTCTGATGGTTACATTCGGCCTCGCTGTCGGCGGCCTGGCCATGCTGATGGTGCAGTATTGTTCCGGTGGTAAGTGGGGTCTGCTGTTACGGCGTCCGCTGGAAGCCATGAGTCGGACCTTACCCCTGGTGTTCGCTTTTTGGGTGGTAGTGGCCATCGAGATGAAGCGCCTCTACCTCTGGGCGCAGTTTCCCTCTGTCAGCGATACCGCCGCTGGCCTGAAGGCCGGACTCATCAACGAATTCCAAAAGCATTGTATCGACTTCAAAAGACCCATGCTGAATCCGAGCATGTTCTGGATTGTGAGCATTTCCTGCTTTGCCGTTTGGGGTTTCTATACCTGGCGTCTGACCTCGCTTGGCCTGAAGCGGGACTCCGAATCCGCTGACAGAACTCCTTATTGGATTAAGAAGCTGGAGAATATCAGCGGGCCCGGCATCGTGGTGTATTCACTGACCATGACAGCTGCGGCCATTTACTGGGTCATGTCGATGGACCCGACCTGGTTCTCTTCGGTCTACGGATTGCTGTTCCTGGTTGGGCAAGGCTATGCGGTGCTGGCCTACTCGATCATCGTCGCAATCGCGCTGTCGAAGGCGGAGCCATTCAAAACGATTCTTCGTCAGACAGAGCAACATGACCTGGGAAAGCTGACCTTTGCCTTCGTGATGCTGAATATCTACCTGGCCTTCGGTCAGTTCCTTATTATCTGGTCCGGTAACCTGCCAGACGAAATTTCCTGGTACCTCGATCGCATTCGCGGCCACTGGGGCATCATCATCACGCTCGACTTTATCTTCCATTGGGTGATTCCGTTCTCCCTGCTGCTGTCGCGGGACATCAAGCGGAACAAGAAACGATTGACGAGGGTGTGCCAATGGATGATCTTTGCCCGCGCATTCGATATGTTCTGGTTGATCGAGCCAAACTACAAAGACGCAGCGCGAAATCTGCATTTCAGCTGGGGAATCCTGGAGTACGTGGCGGTACCGGTAGCCATGTTTTGCTTCTGGGTCGCCTATTTCTGCATGCAGTTGAAGGCGAGGCCCGTGGTGCAGACCAACGATCCGCATGTGGCGGAGATTCTGGAGCCTGAACATGTCCACGCTTGATCACAACGAGCCTGAGGGCGAAAAAATTCTAGGCTCGCACGGCCCAAAGCCGGACGAGATTGACGCGTCGGCTGGATACGAGCAGACCGATGTGGGCGTCACCGGCATCGTGGTGTTTCTCACTGCACTGGCGATTTTGGTCGCCGTGGCCGGAGTGCTGACGTATGGCCTTGGCAAAGTGATCAATGCGCGCATGAATCAGGAAGACGGACCCAACACCAAATGGACAAAGGCGATCAATATTCGCGAGTTGGGCAATCTGCCGAATAGTCCAGACATGCAGCACAAGGTGGCGGAGCTGACGAAGACGTTTCCGACACCGCGCGTGCAACTCGACGATGGCAATCAGGACGTGGCCGACCTGCACGAGCGCGAGGACCTGCTTCTGGACAATTACAGCTGGGTCGATCAGTCGAAGGGCAAGATCAGGATTCCGATTGAGCGGGCGATGGAACTGATCGCCCAGCGTGGATTGCCGGTGGCGCCTGCGGTGCAGCAACAGCCGCTGATGGCTGGCGACAGTGTGCCAACGGTAGCGGTGCCCCTGACCAATGGATTTGCGCGCACGGCCTATGAGCAGGAACAGGCGACCGCGCGTGCTGAAGAGGCGAAACAAAGGCAATAGGGGATTGGGAACAGAAAGAACCTCGTCGGAGCAGTCAAGGAGTAGCGGTTATGCAGTGCCCAGGGACAATCCGGAGAACGTGGCAAAGCGCATCGAGAGTCGCTACCGCCGGGATTGTGCTGTGCGCCGGACTCTTCGCTCCTTCGCTAGCTGCCCAGGTTTCGAGCTATGCCGACAAGCAGATGGGTCAATCAAACGAGCAGCCCCCCGTCCTCAAAGGCATCGGCATCGCGCAGCGTTTGAACCAGCAGTTACCGTTAAATCTCGCTTTCGTGGACGAGGCCGGCCAGCCCGTACATCTCGCGGACTACTTTGGCAAAAAGCCTGCCATTCTCGCCCTCGTCTACTTCACCTGTCCGATGCTGTGCTCCGAAGAACTCAACGGGCTGACCAGCGCGTTGCAGATGGTACGCTACGTTCCCGGCAAAGACTTCAACGTTATCGTCGTCAGCATCGATCCCGACGAAGGTCCGGACCTTGCAGCGGCAAAGAAGCGCAGCTACCTCAAACGCTACGGGCGTCCTGAGACGGCCGATGGATGGCACTTCCTCACCGGCACGCAACCGAACATCGATGCGTTGACACGCGCTGTTGGCTTTAGCTACGTCAAGATCCCCGGCCCCGACGGAAAACTGAATCAGTATGCGCACGCCAGCGCGATCCAGATTGTGACGCCGGAAGGCAAGCTGGCCCAGTACTACATGGGCGTGGAGTATTCACCCAAGGACATGCTCCTGGGCTTGAATGAAGCATCTTCGAATCGTATTGGATCGCCCGTCGATAACATTCTTACGTACTGCTACCACTACGATCCCCAGACAAATACTCACTCGTTGATCGTCGCGCGCGTGGTGCAGCTGGGTGGGTTTCTGACTTTGGTTTTGTTGGGTGGCTTCATGGTGATTATGTTCCGCCGGGATTATCGGCAGGCACACCAACCGGTGAAAAACGCCCCTGTGAAAGAAGCAAAGGTGAACGGATAAAGAATGTCGCACATTAGTCCAGTAATCTGGCAGTTTCTCGTCAAATGGATGACGAACTTCGCGCTCTTTCCGCCCGAGGCATCGAAGATTGCGCCTCAGATGGACGCGCTGTATTTCTTCATGGTCCTGGTAAGCCTTGTCGGGCTGACGATTGTCATTTTGCTGATCACCAGCTTCTCGATTCTCTATAGCAAGAAGCGCCATCCAGTGGCGGTGCAGATTGAGGGATCGACGCTGCTGGAAGCGACGTGGACGATCATCCCGCTGGGGTTGTTCCTGGTGATGTTTGTCTGGGGCGCGCTGCTTTACTTCCGCATCTATACGCCGCCGGCCAACGCCATGAACATCTACGTGGTGGGCAAGCAGTGGATGTGGAAGGCGGAGCATCCCGGAGGGCAGCACGAGATCAATGCGCTTCATGTGCCGACGGGGCGCCCGATTCAATTGACGATTATTTCGCAGGACGTATTTCACAGTTTTTCGATTCCCGCATTTCGCGTGAAACGGGAAGCGATACCAGGACGCTATACGTCGGTCTGGTTCGAGGCCACCACGCCGGGAACGTATCACCTGTTTTGCACGCAGTATTGCGGGACGGACCACTCGCACATGATTGGCGAAGTGGTGGTGCTGACGCCCGAGGGCTACAAGAAGTGGCTGGAGGGTTCAACCAGCGGTGCATCCCTGGCGCAGAACGGCGAACGTCTATTCGCAAGCCTGAGCTGCACGGCCTGCCACAACACTCGGCCGGACGCGCGCGGGCCGAGCCTCGCGAACGTGTATGGCTCGAAATTGACGCTTTCGAATGGGCAGCAGGTGACGGCGGACGATGCCTACCTGCGCGAGGCGATTCTGAATCCATCGCAACATATCACCCAGGGTTATGCGCCGATTATGCCCACCTACCAGGGGCAGATCAGCGAAGAAGGTGTGATCGACCTGGTGGAGTACATCAAGAACCTCGATTCCGATTATCGCGTTCAACAGACAACGGCGTCGACGACGCTATTGCCTGAGGGCGAGGGTAAGACGACCCAAACACCTGCAACGCAGGGGGCGGTGAAGCAATGAGCGACGCAGCTACAATCGTGAGCCTTCCCGATCAGTCCACGGCCAGGATTCCCAAGGTGAACTTCCTGTCCAAGGAGAACGGTCTGCTGAGCTGGCTATTGACCGGCGACCACAAGCGGATTGCAATTCTCTACCTGATCTCGATCACTTTTTTCTTCTTTATTGGCGGGGCGCTGGCGGGCCTCATTCGACTGGAACTGCTGACACCGCAAAGCGACCTGGTGGCCACCGACACCTACAACAAGCTGTTCAGCATGCACGGCCTCATCATGGTGTTCTTCTTCCTGGTGCCTTCGGTGCCGGCGACCATCGGGAACTTCTGCATTCCGATGATGGTCGGTGCGAAGGATCTGGCGCTGCCGAAGATCAATTTGCTGAGCTGGTATCTCTACGTGGCCGCCGGAATCATGATGATTTACACCATGTCGGCCGGCGGCGTGGATACGGGATGGACCTTTACCACTCCGTTATCGACTCACTACGTGAATACCCACGTGATCACGACGGGACTGGCGGTTTTCATCGCCGGATTCAGCTCCATTTTTACGGGCTTGAATTTCATCGTCACAATCCACAAGATGCGCGCGCCGGGTATGACCTGGTTCAGACTGCCGCTGTTTGTCTGGTCTAACTATGCGGCCAGCATCCTGATGGTGCTGGGAACCCCGGTGCTGGCGATCACTCTCGTCCTGATCGTTCTGGAACGCACGGTTGGTATCGGCGTATTCGATCCCGCCAAGGGCGGCGACCCTCTGCTCTTCCAGCATTTGTTCTGGTTCTACTCGCATCCTGCCGTCTACATCATGATTCTGCCGGGGATGGGCGTGATCTCCGAAGTGGTCTCGACGTTTAGCCGCAAACGAGTCTTCGGGTACACCGCGGTTGCGTTTTCCTCAGTGGCGATTGCGGTGTTTGGATTCTTTGTCTGGGCGCACCACATGTTCATCATGGGCATTTCGAACTACGCCGTCTTAATCTTCTCGCTGCTGACCATGCTAGTTGCGGTGCCCTCGGCCATCAAGATTTTCAACTGGACATTCACGCTCTATAAAGGGTCCATCACCTTTGAAACACCGATGCTCTATGCCTTCGGATTCATGGGACTGTTTACGATCGGCGGCATGACGGGCGTTTTTCTGGGTGCGTCGGGCACCGACATTCACCTGACCGAGACCTACTTCATCGTGGCGCACTTCCACTTTGTGATGGTGGGCGGCATGTTGATGGCATTCCTTTCGGGTGTGCACTTCTGGTGGCCCAAGATGACCGGACGCATGTATCCCGAGAAGATTTCGCAGCTCGCCGCGGTAGTCACGTTCATCGGATTTAATCTGACATTCTTCCCGCAGTTCATTTTGGGCACGCTGGGCATGCCGCGTCGCTACGCGAGCTACCCGCCGGAGTTCCAGATCCTGAACGTGTTTTCGACCGCAGGCGCCTCGGTGCTGGGCGTGGGCTACCTGCTGCCGGTGCTGTACCTGACGTGGTCGTTGAAGTATGGTGCGATTGCCGGCAACAATCCGTGGCAGGCGACGGGTCTCGAGTGGCAAGTACAGTCACCGCCGCTGACAGAGAACTTCCCCGAGATTCCTATCGTGGATCACGAAGCTTATGACTACGAATGGCTCGAGCGCCAGAAAGAGAATGAGGTCGCCAGTGTCGGATAGCACAGCAGTTGTCCATGGCGCGACCGAGGCGGCTCACCACGAGCATCCGCCCTACCAGCGTCACCACTTCGAGACTATGGGGCAGCAGAACGACGCCACCAACTTTGCCATGTGGCTCTTCCTGCTGACCGAAATCATGTTCTTCGGCGGGCTCTTCACCGCCTACCTGATCTACCGCAACTGGTACTACCCGGCGTTCGTCGAGGCCTCGCACCAGTTGCAGATCGGCTGGGGCACCGCCAATACCGCGGTGCTGATCACGTCGAGCTTCACCATGGCCATGGGAGTGTGGTCTGCGGAGATGCGGCGCAAGGGTACGCTGGTGCTTTGCCTGGTGCTCACGTTCATCCTGGGCCTGGTCTTTCTCGGCATCAAGTCGATCGAGTATTCCGAGAAGTGGGAGAAGCATCACGTCCCGGGCTTCCACTATAGCGTGCAGTCGTTCGTCAATCCGGCATCAGATCCCGAAGTCTACAAGGAATATCACGACAAGCCGCTGGCGATGGATATGGCGTCGAAGACGGAGATGTATTTCTTTCTCTACTTCGCCATGACCGGCATGCACGCGCTGCACATGATCATCGGAATCAGCATTCTGGGGTACATGATCTTCAGGGCGCAGGCCGGAGCCTATACCACCGGCCACGTCACCTTTGTCGAGAATTTCGGTCTATACTGGCACTTCGTCGACATCATCTGGATTTACCTCTTCCCGCTTCTCTACCTGGTCAGCAGACATCAATAAAGGACATCCGGCATGAGCGAACATCCGACACGCCCGCATCACGACGACGAACATCACATCGTCAGCCCATTCATCTATCTGACTATTGTCGCGATTTTGCTGGTGCTGACGGCGACTACAGTGGCCGCATCCTATGTGGAAATGGGCGTGTTCAATCCGATCATCGCCCTCGCCATCGCAGCTGTGAAAATGATGCTCGTGGTCCTCTTCTTCATGCACGTCAAATACAGCCCCAAGCTGACGAAGTTGACGGTGGGCGCGGGCCTCTTCACCTTTCTGGTGCTGGTGGGCATGACGCTGGCCGACTACTTCACGCGTGCGTGGGGACGCTGGTAAAGACAGTTATCAGTTTTCAGTTACGGACGCTTTACCAGGGATCATGAAGGGCCACCGCAAGGGTGGCCCTTTTCAATGGGAGGAAGAAATGCGGCTCGTAGGAAATATTGCAAGGCACTTTGCAGAACATTCCACGGCTTGCCGGCAGAATGGCTGAAGGCGGACTCTTTTCGTCGGTGGGCCGCGTGAAGAGAGGGCTACCCCCTCCCCCCTCCAAAATTTGCAGTTTCCCATACCGATTCTGCGAAGTATTCGCGGTTCTGCGGTCGGAATCGTCAATTGGATTTGATCGAATCGAAGAGCATGTGGTGGTTTGTTGAGCCCGCGCGGCCGATTTGCTTTTTCCCTGCGAAGAGGGAGTCGGTGCAGGCAGAATCAGGGATGCGGTGCTTGGGCCGGGAAAGTATGCCAATCGATCAGGAGATTCCAAACGAGCTCGTACGGCTTGCGGATCAGCCACGCGTTCTGGTTCGCCGCGCCGGTGCTCCGCGCAAGGACGGCAAATGCATCGTCTATTGGATGCAGCGCGCAATGCGCATCCTCGACAATCCGGCGCTCGACGTGACGATCGAGGCGGGGAATCTGTTGGGTCTGCCCGTGGTTGTTTATTTCTCCGTGATTCCCAATTACCCCGGAGCAAATCTGCGGCACTACCACTTCATGTCTCAGGGATTGCGCGATGTAGCGGAAGATGCGGCAGAGCGAGGCGTGGGATTTGTTCTTCGTCGACATCCAGACAATTCGCTCGAAGCGTTTCTTGAAGAGGTGCGAGGGGCGCTGCTGATTGGCGACGAGAGTCCTTGCCGCGAACCGGAGCGCTGGCGCCGCGTCCTGGCGAAGCGTGTGAAGCTTCCTTTCTGGACCGTGGACGCGGATGTGGTTGTGCCTTCGCGCGTTTTTGGACGCACATTTTTCCTGCTGCATCACTTCAGGCCGCACTTGAAGGCAGAATTGCCAAAGTATCTTGTCGCACCTCGGAGGTTGGAGCCGCAGTACCGGTGGACTCCGCCAAAATCTGTGGCGCGCTATCCAGCGGATCGCGATGTGACGGAAGGCTTCAACAAGCTCGACCGCACCGTGAAGCCGGTCGACACATTCACTGGTGGCACACGCGCCGCATTCCGGCGACTCAAGGAGTTTGTCGAAAACGATCTCGCAGCGTACGAGAAGGCCCGCAATCATCCCGAGATCAAAGGGACAAGCCGCCTTTCGCCGTACCTGCATTTCGGCAACATTGGCCCGCTGACGATTGCGCTGGCGGTTGAAGAAGCTGTGCGGAAGGGCCATGCGATGGCTTCGGCGCACGACCGGTTCCTTGAGCAGGTAATTGGCTGGCGGGAGCTATCGGTCCTCTTCGTCCGGCAAAATCCAAACTACGACAACTGGGAGTGCGCCGAGCCGTGGGCACACAAAACTCTGGTGGAACACGCAGGCGATCCGCGGCCAGCCCGCTACAGCCTTGAACAGATGGAACGCGGCGAGACAGGCGATGAGTTGTGGAATGCTGCGCAACGGGAAATGGTCGAGAACGGATGGATGCACAACTATCTTCGGATGTACTGGGCCAAGAAAATTCTGGAATGGGCGCCCGATCCGGCCAGAGCCTTCGAGTGGGCAGTCATGCTGAACGACAAGTACGAATTGGACGGACGCGATCCAAACGGCTATGCGGGAGTCGCCTGGGCGATTGTCGGCAAGCATGATCGGCCGTGGTTCAACAGGCCGATCTTCGGGCTGGTCCGACCGATGAGCGGAAATGCGATGGCGAAGAAGTTCGATGCGCGGACCTATATCCGACAGAACGAGGGCGCGGTAGCCAGTTGAACTTGTGACTTGTCGCGGGAGGGCGCACTCGTGTACGCGCGGTCACATCTCTTTAGAGCCCACTCCGCCCTAAAATGAGACACAATTCATCCTGGGCGGAATCGGCGGGGCGGCGGGTTCGGTGCAATTGCAGCCTGCGCTTTTGACCTTTTCCACAACGGGTGTGGGATCGGGCAGCGCCGCGCAGATTGTCACCGTGACAAATGCCGGACCGGTTGCTCTTGCAAATCTTGCTATGAATGTCTCGAGCGGTTTTCAATTGGCGAGCACGAGCTGCACGCCTTTACTGGCAGTGGGGGCAACTTGCACAGCCGGAGTTACCTTCAATCCGGCAACTGCGGGACAACAGACTGGAAACTGACGCTCACCAGCAGTGCAGTGGCGGCATCCGAACAGGCGGGTCTCTCTGGGATGGGTTTCGATTTTGCAGCGGCGCTCTCGGGCTCATCCAGCCAGACTGTATCGAGTGGGCAAGCTGCGAGTTTCACACTTGTATTGACCACCATGAGCGGTTCCTCGGGGACGTTCACATTTGCGTGCGGAACGCTGCCCGCCAATGCAGCATGCAGCTTCAACCCTGCAAGCGAGACGGTCGTTGCCGGCGCTCCGGGCAATGTCACTGTGGAGGTAATGACCGGAGGAACAGCCGCGTCAGCTCACAATGCGGGTCTATCACGCTGGGGCCTGGCCCCGGCAGTCGCCGGTTTGATTCTGTTGCCACTAGCATGGCGGCGGAGGCAGAGAATTCTGATGTGGCTGCTTTGCTTGGGGTCCTGGCGGGAGGCATGTCGAGTTGTACGGGTTCGGGAGGAGGTTCGGGCGGAGCTGCCACAGGCGGGCAAGGATTGAATACACCGCCTGGTACGTATTCCATTCCCGTGAGCGTTTCTTCGAATGGAGTGGTGCACAAGGTCACGTTGATACTGACAGTGGACTGAATTCGAATTACGAGTGGGGTAGGGATGGTCAGGCAGAACAGCAGTGAGCGACGGGCTATACTTTAACTTCGGCGCTCAGTGGAAATATTTACAGAAACCATGAGCTTGCCGCACAGAATCTGAAGATAGGAACGACTGGAAAATGACTGCGAAAGTCACTATCGCCGATGTGGAGCGGGTAGCAGAACTGGCGAACCTTGAGTTGGAGCCGGAAGAGTCCCGGAGCATGCTGCACGATCTGAATGCCATTCTGGACTACGTGGCGCAACTGAACGAACTGGATGCTGCGGGCGTGGCTCCGCTGGCACAGGTGAGCGAGTTGGAAGGCACGGGTGGCGCCGGGACGCTAAGGCAGGATACCGTTCTGCCGTCGCTGGATCGAGGGGCAGTTATGTCGCAGGCGCCGGAGACGGATGGGGCGTTCTTCAAGGTGCCTAAAGTGATTGAGCGCTGAGGCCCTGGTGGGCCTCGGATGAACCTTGATTTTTTGCGGAAGTGCGATGCAGCCAAAGACGCGACTGTGCAAGGCCTCAGAAGGGAAGCGGGATTGCCGAGCGAAGTGAAAACTTACGTGGAGAAGCCGAAGACACTCGCAGAACTTCGAGCGGGAATTGCCGAGGGGCATGTCAAGGCCTCTGAACTCGCCGTTCGCTACTATGACCGCATCGCGGAGGTCAATCCGCAGCTCAACATCTATCTGAGCCTGACCAAAGAACGCGCTTTGGAGCAGGCAAGCCGCATCGATGCGGCTGCCGCGAAAGGTGATGCGCTCGGTCCGCTTGCCGGCGCTCCTGTTGGCATCAAGGACGTGCTGGTGGTGCGTGGGGCTCCCGCGACTGCTGGATCAAAGATCTTGAAGGGCTACCAGCCGCCTTATGACGCGACCGCTGTGAGCAGGCTCGAAGCCGCCGGAGCCGTCCTGCTTGGCAAGCTGAACTGCGATGAGTTCGCCATGGGTTCCTCGAATGAGAACTCGGCGTACGGGCCGGTGCGCAACCCTGTCGATACGGAGCGGGTGCCGGGCGGTTCGAGTGGCGGCTCGGCAGCGGCGGTCGCGGCCAACCTCGCAGTGGCAACGCTGGGAAGCGATACAGGTGGCTCGATCCGCCAGCCAGCTAGTTTTTGCGGTGTGGTGGGTGTGCTGCCGACGTGGGGGCGCGTTTCGCGCTACGGGTTGATCGCTTTTGCTTCGTCCCTCGATCGCGTGGGGCCGTTTGCGGCAAACGTACGCGACGCCGCAACGCTTCTGAGCGTCATCGCGGGTCATGACCCGAAGGACGCCACCAGCTCGCCGGCTCCTGTGCCGGACTATGCAGCCGAGAGCGAGAGGCCTGTTGAAGGACTGCGCATCGGCGTGCCGAAGGAATATTTTGGCCAGGGCCTGGACCCCGAAGTGCGGGCGGCAATCGAGAAAGGAATCGCGGACCTGCAAGCCGCCGGCTGCACGGTAAAGCCAGTCTCGTTGCCGCACACAAAATACGCCGTTCCCACCTATTATTTGGTGGCGACGGCTGAAGCGAGTGCCAACCTGGCACGGTTCGACGGGGTGCGCTACGGCTATCGCTCACCGGCGTCGGATACTTTGTCGGCCATGTACCGGCACTCTCGCGATGAGGGGTTTGGTGCGGAGGTAAAACGGCGCATTCTGCTGGGAACCTATGCGCTGAGTGCCGGCTATTACGATGCCTACTATCTAAAGGCGCAACAAGTGCGGCGCTTGCTGGCGGAGGAGTTTCTGCGTGCCTTTGCCGAGGTGGACGCGATTGTAACGCCGACAGCGCCGATGCCGGCTTTCAAATTAGGGGAGAAAACCGGCGACCCGCTGGCCATGTATCTGGCGGATATTTACACCGTGACTGCGAGCCTGGCTGGTATCTGCGGCGTGAATGTGCCCTGCGGCGCGACTCGAGCGGGTTTGCCCGTGGGCATGCAGGTTCTTGCCGTTCATCTAAATGAGGGCACAGCCTTCCGCGTGGCTCGGGCGGTCGAGGCAGCGCAGAGTTAGGAGTTGTGCCGTCATGCACGTTCGGCGGAAGCTTTCGGCGTTTGTATTCGCTACGGTAGTTTTGGTGATTTGTGTTTCGCATGCCTCGGCCGCGGGCCACAAAGTGCACACAGTCTTTCTGGGTGGCGTGAAACGCGTGCCCTACTCGAAGGCTGGCGATCCGGCAGGAGCGGCGACCGGCGAGAATGAGTTGAAGATTCGCGTCCTGATCGTGGATGGCTTGGCGAAGGAGTGGACCACCGGCGCATCGCACGATGTGACGGACCGTAGCTTCGTAGTCAGGCGCGTGCTTCGGATCAACGATGCGCTGCCCGGTGATGCCGCCACAAGAGAGCACTGGGTGTGGCAGCGCGGTCCGTGGCTGATGGTCGACCGGGTCACGGGCCATGTGGCTGCTCTCAAGCTGCCGGATTACGACCCCGGTGTGAGCCAGGTAAGCTGGTTCCGCGATTACGGCGCCTATTGCGGAGTGACGGCGAGCGGCAAGAGCCTGTACGCTGTCGTAGCGCAATTGGCTGCGCGCAAGCCGGTGATTTCAAAAAAGCTGACAGCCTTTGAAGCGGAGAATCGTCCCGAACCCATTTGTGCGGCGGCCGAATGGCAGCGGGAACCGTTGCGGGTTACCTTTCATTCAACCGGAAGGGACCGGGTGAGTCTCGATGTCGTTCCCGGTTCGGCAGTGCTGGTAGAAGAATCGGACGACGAACCGGAGACCGCTGCGCCGAAGACGAATTAGCAACAGCCGACCCCGGGGCCCAGACATGGAATCTTTTGACGAATTATTGCTGAGAGCCGAGGTCGCGCATGGACACATGTGCGCGGGCCAGATCCTCGGCGTGCGTATGGCCTTGCTCGGCCTGAAGCGGCTCGGCATTGAAGATCCGCGCGGCGCGGACCGGAAAAAGCTTGTCACGTACATAGAAATTGACCGCTGCGCCACCGACGCGATCAGCATCGTGACGGGATGCCGGCTTGGAAAACGCTCCCTGAAATTTCGAGACTGGGGCAAGATGGCAGCCACGTTTGTAGATCTGACGACAGGGCGCGGGGTGCGGGTTGTCGCGCTTGAGGATTCACGTGAGTTGGCACAAAAACTCTATCCGCACATCGAGAGCAAGAGCGCACAACAAATGGCGGCTTACCGCGAGCTCGAGGACGAGCAGCTCTTCCGCGAGCAATGGGTACAGGTGACCGTCGATCCACGAGAGTTACCCGGATATAAGAGCGAGCGTTTCATCTGCCTACGGTGCGGAGAAGGCGTGAACTTTGGGCGCTTCAAGGAAGTTGGCGGTGAAAGGTTGTGTCTCACTTGCGCTCGACCGGAGCTTTCATACTGGACCCCGCTCCAATGACCGGAGAGCCTCACCGCTTGCCGATCTGCTTCGACAGGTTCCAGAAGACCCACAACATGAAGGCAACGGCGAATCCTACTGGTAACACCAACAAGTAATCCAAACCGGAATTACGAATCATTTCAACTCACCGCCTCGCCCAACGGCGCTTCTCGGAGATTGCGGGGAGCCACAGGCTCTCAAATCAAGGAGAAATCGCTGACGGTAAGGAGGGGGAAGAGAATCCGTAAGAGCTTTGTAAGGGAGCGCGGCGGGCTCGTTGTACGTCGAAGAAATCGACGCATCTACTTCGCGGACTGGCGCGAGGACGTGCGCGGCAGCCTTGACACATCAACGGCTACCCGTTTCTTATCTGTAGAGGACTTCATTCGGATTTCGCGCGGAATGGGGCGCAAGAAACGGAAACTGCACGTGCCGAATCCCAAAGAGGGCCATGTCGAACAGGAAGCAGACGGTAGCTGGGTTCGGAGATGCAAACAGGCGCGGGCTTGAGATTCTTTGCCGGCGCGGCAACTCTAACCCTCCTTCCAGATCCTGAGCTGAGCTAACTCAGAGCCAGGAACGTTCCCGGAGACAAATTTTAATCAGGCGATCGGCCCTGGGCCGGGTCTGCCTGTGCCTTGAGCGATAGCATGCATTTGGCCAGGGCGAGCAAAGGATGAGTGTGGCAACGAGTTTGGCTTGGTTGTTCGCAGCACCTGCAGGAGGCGGCAGCAGCATTCCAATGCTCTTGCCCCTGCTGTTGATTCCGGTGCTTTACCTGGTGATGATCCGCCCGCAGCAGAAGCGGCAAAAGCAATGGCAGCAGATGCTGGGCAGTTTGAAGGCTGGCGATCGGGTCACTACATCAGGCGGAATTCGTGGCATTATCCTTTCCATCAAGGACGATGTGATCATCATCCGCGTGGCTCCCGACAGTCTGAAGCTGGAAATTGCCAAAAACGCAATCGCGTCGGTGACTACACAGGAGAGTTCTTCTGACTCTTAAGAGCCGCCCGAACTCGACTCCCGAACAGAGAATTGGAAAATGAAAAAGAATCTCAATGGCAGAATTGCCCTGATTGTTGCAGTCCTGGTGATCTTTATTTACGGCATCTTTGGGCTGCCGGACGGCCTCACAGGAAAAGCGCTGTTGGCAAGCATCACCAAGCGCATTCATCTTGGTCTTGACCTTCAGGGCGGCGCCCACCTGATCCTGCAGGTTGTGGTGTCAGAGGCGGTCAGCGCAGAGACGGACAGCGCCCTGGGGCGCATCCAACAAAGTCTCAAGACTGCTAATATTCCCTACTCGCAGGTGATCAAGCCTGACCCGACCAAGCCGACAGTGATCCGGATCGAAGGCATCACGCCTGCCAAAGTAAACGATGTCCGGTCGCTCCTGGACTCTAAATATTCCAACGAGTACGACATTACCGGGGGCTCCGACAACACGTTGACCGTGACCATGAAGCCGCCCGTGGAGCAGGCGCTCGAGAAAAAGACGGTTCAGCAGGCAATCGAGACGATCCGCGATCGCGTGGATTCGCTCGGTGTGAGCGAGCCAGTGATCCAGGAGTACGGCCTTGGCGATAACCAGATCCTGGTGGAGTTGCCGGGCATCGACGATCTGGACCGTGTGAAGAGCATTATTCAGTCCACGGCCCGGCTGGAGATTCATCCTGTGATCGGTGGCCCTTACCAGGATGAGCAGGCAGCATTGGGCAGCGTGGGTGGCAACCTTCCGCCCGATCAGGAGATCGTGCATGGCTCCGGTGCGCTGGCAAACGGCTCCGATGCGGATAGCGTGTACGTGCTGCAAAGGATCCCAGTGGTGGCGGGAAGCGACTTTCGCTCGGCTGACCCTGGAACCAGCGAGAACGGGCTGCGCGATGTTCGCTTTACTCTGACCAACGAAGCAGGCGACCGCTTCTACGAGTACACGAGCGCCAACGTCGGGCACGCCATGGCAGTTGTCTTGGGAGGCCGCGTACGCGAAGTCGCCAATATCAAGAGCGCGATTCGCGACTCGGGCGAGATCGAAGGCAGCTTCTCGCAGGATGAGGTCGATGTCCTCTCGAAGATGTTGCGCACCGGCGCTTTGCCGGCCTCGCTGAATTATCTCGAGGACCGCACGGTGGGTGCGTCGCTCGGAGCTGACTCCGTTAAGGAAGGCGTGACGGCCGCAATCGTGGGCGTGCTGCTGGTGATGGCTTTCATGCTGTTCTATTACCGCGGCTCGGGAATCAACGCGGATCTGGCTCTGTTTCTGAACCTCGTGATCCTGCTCGGCTTCATGGGCTTTTCCGGAGCCACGCTGACTTTGCCGGGAATTGCGGGAGTCATTCTGACCATCGGTATGGGCGTGGATTCCAACGTGCTGATCTTCGAGCGCATCCGTGAAGAGATGCGTGCGGGGAAGGCGCCGTCGGTGGCCGTGGACCAGGGTTTTGCTCATGCGTGGACCACGATTTTCGATACCCACGTGACGACGATCGTCTCGGCGGGTATCTTGTTTCTGTTTGGAACCGGGCCTGTGAAGGGATTTGCGGTAACGCTCACCTTCGGCCTGGCGGCCAACCTGTTTACGGCGGTGTATGTTTCGCGCATGATTTTTGAGGCCCACCTGAATAAGTTGAAGCCGGGAGAGATGGTCTCGATTTAGAAATCAGCTTCTACCTCCTAGCCTCTAGCTCTCAGCCAATCCGCGAATGAGATCGCGGCCCATCCGGGCAAAAGGCTGGAAGCTAGGAGCTAGAAGCTAGAGGCTAAAACGGAAGGCAGAAAACCAGTGGAATTGTTTCGCAACGTGAATGTGGATTGGCTGGGAAAGAAGTGGTACTTTCTTGGCTTCTCCTTGATCTTCAGCGTAGCCGGCTTGATTTCGATGGGAGTGCACTGGGCGCACCCCGTGGGCGGTGTCCATAGCCCGGTGCCACTCGGTGTCGACTTCCGGGGCGGTACGCAGGTCCAGGTACAGTTTGCTCAAACTCCTGAGCTGAATAAGATTCGGCAGGCGATGGATGCGTCCGGAATTCGCGATTCAAGCATCCAACCAATTCGAAATGTGGATCAACCGACGAGCAACGACGTGCTGATCAGCTTGCCAGAACAGACCAATGAATCCGCTCTCGATACAGGACGCCAGCAGATCGTCGATGCATTGCGCTCTCACTACAACAATGCCTTCACGGTGCGGAATGTGCAGGTAGTGGGACCCACGGTTGGCAAGCAGCTTGAGAAGCAAGCCGGATTGGCGACGCTCTATTCGATGGCGGGGATGCTCGTTTATCTCTGGTTCCGATTCCAGCTGATTTACGGCGTCGCGGCGGTGGTGGCTTGCTTCCACGACACATTGATTACGCTGGGCGCATTTGCCTTGACCAACCAGGAAATCAGCCTGACGGTGATCGCAGCAATCTTGACGCTGATCGGTTACTCGATGAACGACACCATCGTCGTGTTCGACCGAATTCGGGAAAACCTGCGGCTGAGCCGGCGCGAATCCCTCCCTGACGTAGTGAACCGAAGCATCAATCAAACCCTGAGCCGGACGGTACTGACTTCCGGGCTGACGTTCGTGACGGTTCTTTCGCTGTACGTCTTCGGCGGCCAGGTTCTGAGAGGCTTTTCATTCGCGCTTGTCATTGGCATTTTGATTGGCACATATTCGTCGATTGCGGTCGCCGCTCCCATGCTCGTGGCGTGGCAGGAATGGCGCTTGAAGCGAGGAAAGACCACGGTTTTGCCCGCGGCGAAACGTTCAAAGGTGTAAGAGGCCATCAGTGACTGCACCATTTTCGGGGCACGTTTTGCAAGTGTTGCATAGTTCTGGTATAGGTGGAGCACACTGCTGTGGTACCGTTTTTGACGCCGGGAACATTTCAGCTGGGACCGGTGTCTAAATTGAGGTAACCAACACCCGATTCGAGGCTGGCCATGTTTGAAGATTCCACATTTGAATCCGGAGGAAGAATCAAGAGCAA
>Ga0182024_10003247_pt1 | contig 39045 bp, 40 predicted proteins | sample P32metaG_FD_120480 | JGI IMG/M metagenome (GOLD analysis project Ga0182024, IMG submission 120480) | Permafrost microbial communities from Stordalen Mire, Sweden - P3-2 metaG (Illumina Assembly) | ecosystem: Environmental > Terrestrial > Soil > Wetlands > Permafrost | place: Sweden: Stordalen...
CGGCGTCCACTTTCTTATAAAGCCCCTTCACGTCGCGCTTGCGGCACGTTTCAAAGGAGCATTCCACGTAAATTACGAGCAGGTCTGCCTCGCCGACGATTCCGCGCGCGAGTTGCCGCAGCGATTCCCTGGGCGTGATGAACGAGTTCAGGCAGATCACGCCCGATTGCACGAAGAGCTTCGAGACTTCAGCCACGCGCCGGATGTTTTCCTCGCGGTCTGCGTCGCTGAAGCCGAGGCCGCGATTGAGTCCGTCGCGCACATTGTCGCCATCGAGATGCGTCGTGACGAAACCCTCCGCGAATAACCGCTGCTCCAACGCCGTCGCCAGCGTGCTTTTCCCGGAACCGGAAAGACCGTAAAGCCAGACGACCTTCGCGCGCTGGCGCAGCTTCTTCTCGCGCTCGGCGCGGCTCAGCATCTGGGTGTAAATCGGATGAATGTCGGACATGGGTGAGGAGAACAATTTCGCACGGAGCAGGCCCAGTTCACAGAAAAAAGGTAGCCGCCACGCGCCGCGCGACGGGTCGCGTGAGCGACTTATCAAAAAGATCGTCATCCTGAGCTTGTCGAAGGACCTCTAACTATTCCGTCCGTTGGTAGCCGCCGCACGCTGGGCGGCGGTGCCTTCCTTCGGGTGGCCCGGACAACTTGTTGTCCGGGTCGCCGGAGGCGACAGGAAGCGAACCCAAGGCTCTATTCAAAGATGATCGTTGGGCATGAACACCGAGTCGCTTCCTGTGCGCTCGCGATGCCGCGCTCGCGCACCCGGGCAACAAGTAGCCCGGGCCACCCGAACTACCGATCACGCTTGGAGCTTGGAAGAGGTGCTTGCGCTGTTACATTAATGGCATATGCGCGCCCGGCTCATCATCATCGGCGTGACTTTTCTGTGCTACCTCCCTTCCACGTTTATTGTGTTGTGGGCTGCCGCCCATCCATGTCCAGGTGCGCCGTGGGGGCCTGAAACTTATTTCTCGGTGGCGATAAGTGGTTTCACGATTCCGTTTGTCAGCACCTGCCCATTTCCATTTCACCCCGAAAAGGGCTTTACGGATGCTGACCTGTATTATTGGCCGGTTTTGGCTGCTGTTTTGACAACCGGTCTGGGTATCACCGGCTTCATCATCGGGAAAAACAAACTGGCAATTATATATGCGGCAATTCTTGTTGCTAGCTGGGTATTAACGGCATTCAGACTGGGTGTTTTACCGGCGTTAAATTCAAACTGACCGACCTGCTACCGTCGCCAGGAGGTCGACGTCTGCTTCCAAATCGGTTAGTCTCTTCTGCTTCCGATGCGCGATCTCCTTCCTGAAAACCGGCCGCTGCTGATTCTTGCCCCGATGCAGGACATCACCGACCTGCCGTTTTGGCGCGTCATGTCGCATTACGGCGGTCCCGACGTCTATTACACCGAATACTTCCGCGTCCATCGCGATTCGCGTCCCGAGAAATATATCCTCCGCTCCATCGAGGAAAATCCCGACGGCAAGCCGGTCATCGCCCAGATGATCGGGCAGGACATTGAGGCGCTCCGGCGCACCGCGCTCGATTTGCAGAAGTGCAAAATTGCCGGCATCGACATCAACTTCGGCTGCCCCGCGCCCATCGTTTGCAAGAAGGACGCGGGCGGTGGCCTGCTCCGGCATCCCGAAAAAATGGACGAAATTATGCGCGAAGTCCGCGCCGCTGTGCATCTCCGCTTCACTGTGAAAACCCGGATCGGCTTCGATTCGCCCGACGAATTTCCCGTGCTCCTCGATCTCTTTCGCCGCCATCCCATCGACGCGCTCACCGTCCATGGCCGCACCGTGCGCGAGATGTACAAGCCGGTCGTCCACTACGACGCCATCGAACGGGCTGCGCGGTTGATGCCGTGCCCTGTCTTCGCCAATGGCGATGTGCGCTGCGTCGAATCAGCCCGCCGGATTGTCGCGACGACGGGCGCACGTGGCTTGATGATCGGGCGCGGCGCGATCCGCAATCCGTGGCTCTTCGCGCAAATCCGCGAGGCGTGGACAACCGGCGAGGTGCGCACGCGGCCCACGCTGGTCGATCTGCGCGAATACATCGAACGGCTTTATCAGGAGACGCGCCAGCCCGCGATTCGCGACGCGGGACACGTCGGCAAGATGAAGAAATATCTCGGCTACATCGCTCCCGGCATCGGCGAGAATGACGCCTTCTGGACCGAGCTGAAGCCGACGCTTACCCTGCGCGACATGTTCGCCGTCTGCGATCGGCATCTCGCCTTCTCTGAACCGGCCTATCAAATTATTTAGCCGCAAAAGAAAGCAAAGAATGAACTTGGAGGCGGAATTGGTTCAGTCTGTAGCGGCGGTCTATGACCGCCGGGAAAAACGGGCCCCGTGGAACTGCGTCGGCGGTCATAGACCGCCGCTACAGACTGAAGTCCCATGACCGACGTCATCGTCATCGGCGCGGGAGCGGCGGGTCTGATGTGCGCCATCGTCGCGGGGCAGCGCGGAAAATCCGTCACGGTGCTCGAACGCAGCGAACGGATCGGCGCGAAGATTCTCATCTCGGGCGGCGGTCGCTGCAACTTCACTAATCTTTACGCCAAGCCGGAGAATTATCTCTCGTCCAATCCCGACTTCTGCAAATCGGCGCTGGCCCGCTACACGCCGGACGATTTCATCGCGCTGGTGGAGCGCCACGGCATCGCTTATCATGAGAAAAAACTGGGCCAGTTGTTTTGCGATGGCAGCTCGCGCGAAATCGTCGAAATGCTCCAGCGCGAAGGCGACGACGCCGGCGTCGAAATCAAAACGGGTGCGAATGTCATCACCATCCGGCGTCTGGAATCGGATGGCAGCTTCGAGATCGTAACGCCGCGCGAAACATTTTCCGCAAAGCGGCTGGTCGTCGCCACGGGCGGCCTTTCGTTGCCAAAACTCGGCGCGACCGATTTCGCCTACTGCATCGCGCAACAATTCGGGTTGAACGTGCTGCCGGTTCGCGCGGGACTCGTCCCCTTCACTTTCGGCGGCGAGGATCTCGAGTTTTGCCGCGCGCTCAGCGGTATCTCCGCGCCGTGCGTGGCGAGCGTCCTGGAGGGACGACCTCCCGGTCGTCCGCGGCCTGAATTTATGGAACACTTTCTATTCACCCATCGCGGCTTGAGCGGTCCCGCCATGCTCCAGGTTTCCTCCTACTGGCAGGCTCCGGAAGAACTTCGCATCAATCTTTTCCCCGAAGGAGGCGCGCGCGCGTGGCTGGAGGAAAACCGCTCGTCAGGAATGCGGCTCGACACGCTCCTCTCGCAGCGATTGCCGGAACGCTTCGCGACCGCATGGACGGCTTCGCTCGCGCCGCTGCGTCCCGTACGCCAATACAATTCCGTTGAACTCGACGACATCGCGCAACGACTGGAGAACTGGACGCTGCGTCCCGCGGGGACCGAGGGTTACGCGACGGCGGAGGTGACCGTGGGCGGAATCGACACGCGCGAACTGCATTCGAAAACGATGGAAGCGCGCGCGGTGCCGGGACTCCATTTCATTGGCGAGGCGGTCGATGTCACGGGCTGGCTCGGCGGCTACAATTTTCAATGGGCCTGGGCTTCCGGTCACGCTTGCGGTCAGGCAGTATAACGCAAAATGAAATCGCGAAAACTTTCCCGCATGCCCAACCAGGCCGAGACGCTGCGGCGCGAAGCGCTGGAGGAAGTCCGCGCCGTTTACCGGGAATTGGAAAGCCGCCCCGTCGAGCGCGCGTGCATCCGCCGCACCGAGTGTTGCCAGTTCAAGCTCACCGGGCGCACGCCGCAACTCACGCGGGGCGAGGCGGTGCTGGCCGCGCGTGCCTTGCGCGCTTCGGGGCGAAAGGCGATGCCGGAACGCGACGACGGCGCGTGTCCGATGCTGCGCGAAAACGGCGCCTGCATGATTTATCAGGATCGCCCCTTTGGTTGCCGAACCCATTTCTGTGCGGCGGCGGGCGGCCCTTACTCCCGCGCCGAAGTCCTCGATCTCATCCGGCGGCTTGAAACCGTCGACGCGCGGCTCGGCGGTTCCGGTCCTCGTGCTTTGCCGGGCGCGGTGCGGGACGAGTTACGGATATTGGAAAGATAGCCGGGCGCAACGAGGCAACCATGACCCGAGACTTGCCTTGAATCGTTTCCGCCTGTAGTATTTCATTACTGTAATATTCTGGTAGTGGTGGCGTTGGAATCATCCCCGCTCGAATAACCTCATCCTTTTGATCCGCTCCTCTCCGTTTTCATCGCCTATGCACAAGGAAGCCTGCCTCCCCACCTCCACGAACTACGCTGGAATGGGGCTTCAACTCGATACCCTCGCAAGGAAGACAACTGAACCGGTCTCCCAGATTATTTCCGTTGCGACCTCTTTTGGCCGGGCGGTTGTGGCCGACAAGGTTCCGCCGAAGGACGCGGCGATTTGGGAAGAGGGTCTTCGGGAAGCGGCCAACGACCACCGTTATTACGAACTCACGCATCACGCGTTGCAGGATCAATTCACCCACTACTACCTGCTCCTCAAGGATTCCGCTGACGTCACGCGCGCGATTCAGCCCATTTTCATCGTCAACCAGGATATTGTTTTGGGCATGCCCGATTTTATCACGCGAATGATCGGCAAGATACGGGCCCGATTCCCTTCCTTGATGAAATTCCGCATCCTGATGGTCGGCTGTTCCGCCGGGGAAGGGCAACTCGCGCAGGGCAGCGGGACCCCGGATGAGCACTGGGTGGTGCGCGCCCTGGGCGAGGCGCTTCCGCTCGTGGCGCGAAAACTCAAGACGGAGCTGATCGTCTTCAAGGATTTTCCGAAGGCCAATCGTCCGAAACTCGATCAACTGAACGGATTCAGTTTCAGGCGAATCTCGAGCATGCCTGCGACGATGCTCGAATTGAACTACAAAAACTTCGACCACTATTTCGACACCGTCCTCAGCGCCAAAATGCGAAAGGATTTGCGCCGGAAATTTCGCAAAGCCGCCGCCGGACTTCCCGTCACGATGGAAGTGATCCCGGACATCACGCCTTTCATCGACGAAGCGTTTCCTCTTTACGAGCAAGTGGTGCAAAAATCGAAGCTCAAGTTTGAAGTCCTGACCAAACCCTACTTCACCGCTCTCGGGCAAAAGATGGCCAACAAGGCGTTCTTCTTCGTCTGGCGGCAGGAGGGCCGGATGGTCGCCTTCAATTCCTGCATCGGGCACCAGGGCGTCCTGCGCGACAATTACGTCGGCTTCGATTACACGATGGCGCTCGACTACCACCTCTATTTCGTCAGCCGCCGGGACATCTTTTCCTGGGTGATCGAGAACGGCTATCACACCTACTACAGTGCGCCGCTCAATTACGACCCGAAGCTCCATCTCCGGCAGAAGCTCTCCCCGCTCGACCTCTACGTCCGGACCACGCGCATCTGGCTCAACCCTCTTTTTCATCGCGTGCTGCCCCTCATGGAACCGACCCGCTACGATCCGATCATCCAGCGGTTCGCCAACGCGCATGAATTGGCGTGAGTTGGGGCGACGTTTCCTATTTTAATAAGGGGTAGCCATCTTTCGGCGGCGCCGCGACAAGCGCGGCTTGCTCAGGATAATCGGGCTTTTAAAATTAATTCATGCACGACCAAATGCCAGCCGCCGCTCTGCCCAAACCGGCGCCGGGTCTTTTCTGGAATCCTTATCTCCAGATTTTTCTCACCGTCCTGCTCACGGCGGCTGCGCAAATTCTCCTCAAGGTCGGAGCCGATTCCAGCGCCGCCAACAACTCGCTCTGGAGCTGGCTCGGCGTCGCGGAACTCGGCTCGTGGTGGACATGGGCGGGCATCTTCGCTTTCGTGGCGAGCTTCGGCGGCTGGCTCTACGCGCTCCGCTTTCTGCCGCTCGGCCTCGCCTTCGCTCTCACCAACGGCGTCCACATTTTTGTGCCGCTCGGCTCGTGGTTTTTTCTGGGCGAACACATCAGCCTCCTCCGCGCCAGCGGCATCCTGGTCATCATCGCGGGCATCCTGCTCCTCGCGCAATCGGTCGCGGACGTGGAGGAAAAAGTATGAGCCTGATCGCTCCCTCCGTAATCCCAAAGGGATTATACAATCCTAGCCGGTGGTTGAGCGAAGCGACACCACCGGTAATGGATTTCTTCTGTAACCGACCCCGGGAGGGGTCGCACAGAGGCGGCATCCCTGCCGGGATGCGTTCCTTTGAGATCATTTTCCGGTGGTATCGCCCGCGACGGGCTCAACCACCGGCTAGGGTTGTGACAAGCCTCCGGCTTGTGAGCTGGAAAAAGGACTTTTGCGGAGAACCCAAGTTATCAGCGGCGGACGTGGAGGAAAAAGTATGAGCCTTCTCGCCTGGTTCGTGGTCATCGTCTCGCAACTGGCACTCGTTGCCGGCCAGATTTTTCTCAAGCGCGCCATGTCACGCCGCGAGCACGGGGGCGAAAAGGCCCGCGGCTGGATCGGCACCCTCGTCATCGGCATCGCCAACATGACCGTCTGGTTTCTGCTCTGGCTTGGCCTCATGCCTCGACTCGATCTCAGCAAGCTCATGCCGTTGGAAGGGATCAGCCCGCTGCTCATCGTCTTGGGCGCGGCCGTCTTTCTCCACGAGCGCCTGAACTGGCGTGGCTGGGCGGGGGTGGGCCTGACCTGTCTCGGCGTTTTGATCGTCTCGGCGAGTTAGCGCCTTGCGCCATAAACACTAAAGTGATTGGAATGACGAATGGAAGTCCCGGAGGGACGTCCGAGAGTAGCCCGGCGATTTATCGCCGGGTTGTTTGGAAATAAGAATGGCCCGTCCCGGAGGGACGGATGAAGCGCACAAAGAACCGGGCACTTGAAAAGGAATGATTGAGGGCTGATCAAGCGTCCCTCTGGGACGCTGTCTCTTTCGGCAATAGGCCCGGCGATAAATCGCCGGGCTACTTTCGGTGATTCCTCCGGAATCATTTCCATCTCGGCAGCTCAGACAGGTTAGCGCTTTTGGGGCCTTGCTCTATCGCAAAGACACCCCCATTCTTTCCTCATGCGTTGGACTTGTTTCCTGATCGGACTTCTCTTTCCCACGTTTCTACCGGCGCGGGCGGGTCATTCCCCGCCCAAGATTGTCTTGCGCGTTCATGTCCAAACCACCGGGCCGGGCCAGTCGCCCATGGAAGTCACGACCATCACGATCCCGCCCGACAACGAACAAATTCAGGTGCGCACCCTGCCGGAAGTCACCGAGGGCGACCTGACCAACGTGCAGCAGGATGCCTCGGGACTTCATCTCCAGTTTGACCACGTGGGCCAGGTCAACTTGAGCGCGGTCACCGCGCAGAACCAAGGCCGCATCCTCGTCGTCCTGATCGACGGTTACGTCGTTTACGCCCCGATCATCGACGAGCAGATCACCAATGGCGAACTCGACATCCCCCGCCAGGTCAGCCCCCAGATCGTGCAGCTTTTGCAGGGGGTCGCGCAGCAAAACGTCAAACAGGCCGCTAAGAGTTAAACATGGGACTTACAGGACGGTACCATCTTTTGGGCGAAGCATTACTGCCGTGCGCAGCACCTATTGCCTTTACATCCGGTGCGAATCGCAGAGAATGACCGGCTTTCCTTATGTCATTGAAAACGCCACTTCGTTTTGGATTGCCCAAAGGCAGCCTGGAACAATCGACCACGGAACTGCTCGGCCGGGCAGGCTTCAAGGTGCAGTCGTCGAGTCGTGGCTACAAACCCTACATTAACGACCCGGAACTCGACGCCCGCCTCGTCCGTCCGCAGGAAATGAGCCGCTACGTCGCCCAGGGTTTCCTCGATTTCGGCATCACCGGCAAGGACTGGATTCAGGAAAGCGGCCACAAAGTCGAAGTCATGTGCGACCTCGCCTACAGCAAGGCCACCGCGCTGCCCGCCCGCTGGGTCATCGCCGTGCCGGAAGATTCCCCGATCAAGAGCGTCAAGGATTTGCAGGGCAAGCGCATCGCCACCGAACTGGTCGAAACGACCAAGCGTTATCTGGCCGAGCGCAACGTCACCGCCGAGATCGAGTTTTCCTGGGGCGCCACCGAAGTCAAAGTCCCCGAACTCGTCGATGCCATCGTCGACCTGACCGAAACCGGCTCCTCCCTGCGCGCCAACAAGCTGCGCATCGTCGAAACCATCATCGAGAGCTACCCCCAGTTGATCGTCAACGAAGCCGTTTATGCCGACCCGGCCAAGCGCAAGAAGCTCGAAAACCTCAAATTGCTCCTCATTGGGGCCTTGAATGCGCGCGAAAAAGTGGGCCTTAAAATGAACGTGCCCAAAACAGTGCTGGAAAAGCTTTCCGCCACGCTGCCCGCGCTGCGCAATCCCACCATTTCTCCTCTGGCCGACCCGGCCTGGACCGCAGTCGAAATCATCATCGACGAGGCCGTCGTGCGGGACCTGATCCCCCGTTTGAAGGAACTGGGTGCCGAAGGAATTATCGAATATCCGCTGAATAAGGTTGTCTATTAAGCGGAAGACCTTTACAACGACCGACTCCACTTTCTATGGGTTCCATTAAAAAACGCCGCAAAGCCAAAATCGCCAAACACAAGCGCCGTAAGCGCATGAAAGCGAATCGGCACAAGAAGCGGTTGCGTTACAAAGCTTAGAATTTATAGTCTTCAGGCCGTGCCTGAGGTCTCTCTGAATAACTTGCCGCAATCGCGCCCGAGAGGGACGCGCCTCCATCCTGCTGCCTTGGGCGCACCGAGGCTTGTCGGTTTGGAGGGACGCGCTCCTGCGCGTCCGCGGACGACCAGGAGGTCGTCCCTCCAGAAAGGCATCGTCGTAGGCCTGGTCCTACTCTGCCTGGCGGTTTTCTCTCTGGCCCAAGTTCACGCGCAGAGCCCCGCCCCCGCCATCAGCCCGGTCGTCCACATCACCGACGCCCAGGACCGGCTGTTGGACGGCCACCTCAACCCGGTCGCCGAGGCCCGGAGCCACGCCAATGCGCTCTATGCCGAGGCCATGCTTTTATCCGATGGACTCACCGGCGATCAACAGCAAGCCTTGGGCCTCTTCCGCCAGATCGTCGCGCTCGACCCCTCCTTTGTCGACGCCCAGATCAAACTCGCCGACCTCCTCCTCCAAACCGGTCAACTCGACCAGGCCCTGGCCCAACTCCAGAAGCTCGCGGCCTCTCATCCCGATTCGATCCCCATCGAGGTCGCCCTCGGCTACACGCAACGGCTGCGCGGACAAAACGACGAAGCCCTGCGCTTGTGCACCCGCGCCCTGATCTCCGATTCGAACCAGCCCCTCGCCATGCGCGTGCTGTTGGAGATCGCGGGCGACCAGGACGACCTCGCCGGCGGCGTGCTCCACATCGAAGATATCCTCAGGGCCGGCGGCTCCGACGTGCCCGCTTCCGCGTGGCTCAACCTGGCCCGGCTCTACCTGGAAGTCGCCCGGAGCGAAAGGTTCCCGCCTCCCAACGACGTGATCCTCAACACACGCCTGCCGATTTTGCAGCAAGCCGCCGCCAAATCGCCGCCCGATGTCGAGACGCTCTCCCTTCTGGCCGATACCTACCGCGATCTCGACCGCAAAATCGACGCCCTGAAAACGCTTCGGCGCGCGAATGCCCTGGAACCTTCCGATGTCGATATCATCCTCGATTGCGCCCACCTCGAGTCCGATCTCGGCGAAACCGCCGATGCGCTCAAGGATTACGAGAAGGCCTACGCGCTCAACCCGGCCCTCCCGGGATTGCGCGAGATGCTCGGCGGCCTTTACCTCGACAACCAACGCTACGGGGACGCGACCCGTCTTTTCGAGGAAGCGCTGGCCGACTCACCGCAAAATCCCGGTCTGGAGATCGACCTGGGCATCGCTTACGAGGAATCTCATCTCCCGGAAAAAGCCCAAGCCTGCTTTCAACGTGTTTTCGACTCCGTTGACTGCCCGGTGGAAGCCTACCTGAAGCTCGCTTTTTTCCAGCTTGACCACCAGGAAGTGAAGGAAGCCGGCGCGACCCTCACGGCCGCGCAGGCCCATTTCCCCCAATCGGCCCGGGTTTGTTTTTATCAGGCGATCCAACACCGCTTCGAGAAAAACTACACCGCCGCCCTGGCCTCCCTCGCGCAGGTCCGCACCCTGGCCGTAGGCCCCGAAGCCGGTGTGCTCGATCCCGATTATTACGTCGAATGCGCCCTGACCCTCAACCTCGCCGGACAAAAAGATCAACTCGAAGCGGTCCTGCGCGAAGGCCTGAACCGCTATCCGGACAATCCCGAATTGATGAACGAACTCGCCTATTTCTGGGCCGATCAGGGCACTCATCTCCCCGAAGCGTTCGCTTTGAGCCGCCGCGCCGCCGAGCTTGAGCCCGATAACGGCCCGATCCTCGACACCTTCGGCTGGGTCTATTTTCAGATGGGTCAGGCGAAAGATGCATTACCGTACTTGCAACGGGCCGCCTTTATGACCAACAATGACCCCGTGGTTTTACAACATATTGGAGACGCGTATTTGAAACTAGGCCTCAGGCACGAAGCCGTCGCCACGTGGACTCGTGCCCTCGAAAAAGACCCCCGCAACGGCGATCTTGCCAACCGGATAGACGCCGCACTGGCGCAAGCGAAAAATGCTCACCTACGCTCCGCGCCCACTCCCTAAATCCTCACCGCGCTCTCTCTTACTTCTCCTGACCATCTGGCTGGGGCTGTTATGCTGGACGAGCCCGGTTCCGGCGCAATTTTATTTCAAGGATTACGGCCCCCGTCCCCGGCACACCCCACCCGATGCCATCCTGTCCCGCGGCGCCCTCCTGATGGACGCCCAGACCGGGGAAGTCCTCTACGCCCGCAATCCCGACGAGCGCCTCCTTCCGGCCAGCACGACCAAACTGATGACGGCCCTCATCGTCTACGAAAAACTCGGGGGATTCAGGGGCAACGTCACCATCGAGGAAAGCGACCGGGCCGAGCCGAGCAACATTCCCGTCGTTCCCGGCGAAACCATTTCCGTCTACACGCTTTTCCACGCCCTGCTCATCGAATCAGCCAACGATTCGGCCCGCGCGCTGGGGCGCTACGTCGCGGGCAGCAACGAAGCATTCGTGGGCATGATGAATCAACGGGCGCTGGCGATGGGCCTCTTCAACACCCACTTCAACAATCCCAACGGCCTGCCCGCGCCGGAGGGCACCCACTACACAAGTTGCGCCGACCTGATGCAGATCTTTCGGGCCGTCATTAAATATCCCGAACTGGCCCGGATTTTGAGCACCAAGGCATACACCATCGAGACCGCCTCCGGTGTTCATCCGCTCCGCAATCATAATTTGCTGCTCGGACGCTATCCCGGAATGGGCCCCGCGAAAACCGGCTGGACTGAGGCCGCCCGCCACACCTACGCCTGCGCCGTCACCCAGAACGGCCATACCCTCCTGCTTACGCTTCTCGACAGCCCCAACAAATGGCTCGATGCCGAGATCCTCTTCAATTGGGGCTTTGCCCGGGTCGAGTCCCAATCCCCGCCGCCCGCGCCGAGCGGCATGGCGCAGCCGTAGGCCCGTGGCATTCGGTTCTTTGTAGCGGCGGTCTATGACCGACGAGGATGAACTCAAGTGGGTCGCTCGTGCGTTCGGCGGTCATAGACCGCCGCTACAAAATCATTCTCAGAGCGCAGTGATCTAAATGTCCACACGACCTAGAGGCCTATTCGTAGTGAGTCCACATCCGAAGAACTTTGACGGTGTGTTCGGCGGCATAGACCTGATACACGAGACGGTGTTGAATGTTGATGCGGCGCGAATAAGCGCCCGCCAAGTCTCCCACCAGTTTTTCGTAGCGAGGCGGATTCTGAAATGGATTCCTGGCGATGAGGTCGAGAAGACGTTGGGCCTGGGATTTGAGATTCGAGGATGCGATCTTCCGGGCGTCCTTCTGAGCCTGCCGGGTGTAAACGATCGACCAGCTCACCAGCCGGGTTTAGTCGAGGTCTTGCTGAGCGGTTCGGCCATGCCCTTGCGGATGGAGTCACGCATACCGGGAATCGAGAGGAGGTAGAGCGTCTCCTGGATGCTGCGCCAATCGTCTTCAGTCACCAGAACGGCATTGGAACGCTTGCCGGTAATCTGGATAGGTTCGTGAGAATCGGCCGCCTCGTCGAGGAGTTGATAGAGCCTCGAACGGGCTTGGGTGACGGGCAGTGATGTCATGCCAAAAGCGTACGTAAAAGCGTTCGCTTTGTCAAGCAGCGGTGCCAGTTCCGCAGAGAGTCGCCGCTGTGACGCGCGGAGTTTGTTGGCTGCATCGTCTCGCAAGGCTCATGCCTTATCGTAGGCGCGCAAGAAGTCATCGCGCGAAATGCCGCTTTGCGTGAGAACTGTTCGCAGAGTCGATCCTTTGATGGTCCGATGTCCGGGCAGCGTCAAAGGCGTGCGCGTGCCATCCGCCTCGGTGCGAGCCAGCGAGATGTGATTGCCCTGCCGGACGACTTGAAACCCAAGCAGCTTCATGGCGCGCAAAACGCGATCCAAGGGCGCATCAACAGGAAATTTTGCCACGGATGCAGACGGCTAAACGGGGGCAGCGGCTTCGGCGACAAACGCCTCCAACACAGGATTCTCCTCCAGCGGGAACAAAGCCTCCGCGCCGAAGGATTCAAAGTGAAAAGCAATTGCCGATCGCACGTCGGCCAGGGCCGCTTCGTAAGTGTTGCCCTGGCCCACGACCGCCCCGCGAGCAAGGCCAAGAGGATAGGCAACATACCCGTCGGGATGTTTCTCAACGACAATTTTAAGCGGCAGCGCCATACCGTGAAGATGGACGGAACCGAGGCTCGATGCAAGAGCGAAACAGCTACAGACGGAGCCCGCTTACTCTACCTGCCTGCTGCTCGAATCCTGGGGAAGGCGGATCAAAAATTCTGTTCCCTGGCCGGCTTCCGTTTCAAACGTAATTTTCCCGCGATGCGCGGCGACCACATTCTGCACGATCGCCAGGCCGAGCCCGGTCCCGCCCTTTTTGCCGTGAGTAACAAACGGATCGAAGATCCGGTCTCTGATCTCGGCTGGAATGCCCGGTCCATTGTCTCTCACCGACAGGTACAACATCGAGTCTCTCACCCAGCCCCGCACGTCAATGCGTCCGCCCGGCCTCGAGTTCAGGGCTTCCACCGCGTTGGAAATCAGATTTTGCAGGACGCGCAGCACGCGCATCGCATCGACCTCGATCTCCGCCGGTTCGTCCTCGATGTTGAACGTCACCCCGATGGGCCGGAAGCTGTCCTCGTTATAGGCGAGGAACTGCCGCATCAGCGTGCTCGTGTCCGTGCGCTCCAGGTGCAGCTTCGTTTCACCCTTCGAAAATTCCAAGAGTTCACCCGCCATCGCGACCAGCCGGTCGCATTGCAGCTCCATTTTCTGGCAGCAATCCAGGGTCTCCGCGTCGGCGTGAGTCATCCGGAGCAGGTCGATGGAGGAGAGGATGACTTGGACGGGGCTGCGCAAATCATGCATCAGCGAACCCGCCATTTCGCCGATCAGCGAAAGCTTTTCCTTGCGCACCACCTCGTTGACAAAGAGATCGTCCGTTTTGCGCAAAAGAGCGAGCACGTTCTGGAAAAGATGCAGCGTCAGCGTGACCGGTTCCGAGATCAGCACTTTCAGCAAGTCGGCGGTCGGAATCCAGGCGATGGAGACGGCTTCCCGCGCCCGCGCGTCGGTACTCCGCCCCTGGCCGTCCAGCACGGCGATTTCTCCCAGGAAATCACCCGCTTCGATAACGGAAAGAATCTGTTCGTGCTGACCCGCGGTCTTGAGGATTTCCACCTGGCCTTCCAGCACGAGGCAAACTCCTTCGGCGGCATCGCCTTCGTGAAAAAGATACTCGCCTGCGGTAAGCTCCTGGTAAATCAAATGGCCGGCAATCCGCTCCCGTCCGCCGGGAGAAAAAGCCTCCAAAAACCGGTTCTCGCGCACATCCATGGTATAATTTATCTTAGGGAGTGTTTGCAAAATAGGGCAAGGTCGCGTTGCGTGTCGATTTTGGGCTGCACCGAGGCGCGAGGAAGGAGCATACCCGTAGGTCTGTGACAGACGAGCAACAATGGTGCAGCCCAAAATCGCCGCAACCCTTCGGGCCGGGGTCCTTTTACCTTCTGGCTTCGTCGCTCGCTCGTCACGTAGCTGCGGCTATGCTCCTCACTCGACTCCTCGCCAGAAGGTAAAATTCCGCCCGGCGCGGCCTTGTCCTATTTTGCAAACACTCCCTAGGGTGGATCGGCTCGGATGTGCAATGAAATGCCTTGGCCTTACGCGGGCAGGCTCTATTCTAATTTCTCAACCATCCCCCACCAAAGGAACATTCTTTATGCCACAAGCCATCATGGAAACCAGCAAGGGCACCATCAACCTCGAACTCTTCGACAAGGACGCGCCCGGAACCGTCAAAAACTTCGTCACCCTCGCCAAAAAGGGCTTCTATGACGGAAAGAATTTTCACCGCGTCATCAAAAACTTCATGATCCAGGGCGGTTGTCCGAACGGCACCGGCACCGGTGGCCCCGGCTACACGATCAAGTGTGAGATCAATTCGCAGAAACATACGCCCGGCACGCTCTCCATGGCCCACGCGGGCAAAGACACCGGTGGCAGCCAGTTCTTCATCACCCACATCGCCACGCCGCACCTCGACGGCGTGCATACCGTTTTCGGCCGCACCAAGGACATGGCCGTCGTCAACGCGATTGCGCAGGGCGACAAAATCACCTCGGTGAAGATTGTTGATTAGTTGATTGGGTGGCCCGGGCTACTTGTTGCCCGGGTTCGCGCGGAGTCATTCCGCGCGAACAGGAAGCGCCCTATCGTTTGGCCAACGAATAAAAGTGCGACGGTCATAGACCGCCGCTACACTTGGATATGCGCATCCTGGCCATTGATTACGGCAGCAAGCGAATCGGCCTCGCGCTGAGCGATCCGACCGGCACCTTGGCGCGACCGCTCCCCTTTGTGCCCGCGAAGGCCGACACCCAACTCGCGCGCGAAATCGTCGTGCTCGCAAAAAAAGAGGAGGCCCATCTGATCCTGCTCGGCCTGCCGCGTCACATGAACGGGGAATTCGGAGAAGCCGCCGCCCTGGTGAAAGCCTTCGCCGCCGTTCTCGGCCAGGCCACGCCCATCCGCATCCAATTGATCGATGAACGCCTCTCCACCGTGCAGGCCAGCCGCCAATTGCAGGAAGCGGGCCGCAACGCGCGCAAACAACGCGGCCTCATCGACAGTGAAGCCGCCTGCGTCTTGCTTCAGGGTTACCTCGACTCGCAGCAAAGTTTTCCCCTTTTGCCGCCCGATGCATGACCTCGTCTCCAACTTCCCTCGAACTGCGCAAAAGCCACCCGCATCGCTTCGACCCCACCTTGCAAGGCCACAAGCTCACCATCGCCTATCGCGGCACCGAATTCTCCGGCTGGCAGGGGCAGCGGCAAGCCGCCAAACGCACCGTGCAGGAATGCATTGAAGCCGCGCTCGAAAAAATCTGGGGCGCAAAAATCAGCCTGCAAGGCTCGGGCCGCACCGACACCGGCGTTCACGCGCTCGGCCAGGTCGCCTCCTTCAACGCGCCGCGTCTCCACGCCGGGCCGATTTTGCAACGCGCCCTCAACGCGAATCTTTCGCGTGACGTCCGCATCGTAAAATGCCGCCTCGTCTCGCCCGCCTTTCACGCCCGCTTCGACGCGAGGGGCAAGACCTACCGTTACCTGATCTGGAACCACCTCGTGCAGGACCCGTTCACGCTCGACACCCACTGGCACGTGCCGCGTCCCCTCGACCTGCCCGCCATGCGCCGCGCCGCGCGAATGCTTTTGGGCCGGCACGATTTTGCCTCGTTCACGAGCAACCCCGGCTATGAACGGGAATCGACGGTGCGCGTCATGAAGCGCGTTTCGGTCGTCCGTGCCGGGGCGGAGGTCGTGTTCCATTTCACGGCGGATGGTTTTCTTTACCGCATGGTGCGCAATCTCGTCGGTGCGCTGGGGAAAGTCGGCCAAGGCAAAATCACCGTCGACGATTTCGGAAAAATCCTGCGCGCCCGATCCCGTTCCGAGGCCCCTGCGACGGCGCCCGCCTGCGGCCTCTATCTAATGAATGTTACCTATCCGCCAAATAGGTCTTCGGCAGTTCCATCCGTCCCATGAGTCCCATTCCCCGTCTCCATATCGTCCTGGTCGAACCCGAGATTCCGCCGAACACGGGCACCATCGCCCGTTTCTGCGCCGCCACGTATACGGTCCTGCACTTGGTGGAACCGCTTGGGTTCAAGCTCGATGACCGCGCCCTGAAGCGGGCCGGGATGGATTATTGGCAGCACGTCGACTGGCATACCTGGCCGAATTGGGGTGCCTTGCGCGCTGCTCATCCGAAAGCACGGTTTCATTTCCTGACGACGAAAGCAGGCCGTCCCTACACGGAGGCGCGTTTCGAGCCGGGTGATTTCCTGGTTTTCGGGCGCGAGACCAAGGGCCTGCCCGAATCGCTGCTGCGGGAAAATACCGAAGCCTGCCTGACCATCCCGATGTCCAATCCCAACGTGCGGAGCCTGAACCTCGCCACGGCTACAGCCATCGTCCTCTTTGAGGCGTTGCGGCAGATTAACGCACTCAAATAAAACGCAGGCAGGGAAGTCGCTACGTAATCTCCGCTCAGGATGACGGAACGAACGGAAAGAGATGCTTTGGCTTGGCCTCCTACTGCGTCATTCCGCCCAATTGACCGGTCGTTTCCCATGATTCGGGCTTGTTCCAGGGAACTGCGGAAACCGGCTGTCCATTCGAATCCACATTGTTGGCGGAAGGCGTGGTCGCCGAACTGGAGCAACCCGCGAGGAGCAGAGCCAACGGAAAAAAGAGAAGGATCGAACGAAGACGGGTCATCCGCCTAATTAAGCACAGAATCGCCGATTTGAATATCGCCTTTTACATCGGGCAAAATTTCGGCAACAGCATCGTTCGGATCGACCTTGGTGACCCGGACCTTGCCCAAAAAGGTGCGCCCGCGATAAACAATCAATTCTCCATTCGGCACAACACCGGCGGAAAGTCCGACGTCCAGAATGACAAAATTCCAGGCGTGATCGACAAAAGTGACCTTGCCACTGACGCCCGGCATCGCGCCGGTCTTCGACCGGTTGATAGCGCCTTCCAGATCGGCGACTTGCTGTTGAGACGCCTGCAATTGGTCCTGGATAATCTTTTGTTCGGCCTGCGCCGCAGCCAGATCCGACTCGGCCTTGGTTTTATCGGCTACGTATTGATCGGCTGTCTCGCCATTGAGCGTTTTATTGATGGCGTCCAAAGCGGCCTTGGCGGCCGTAGCCGCATCGTTGGCTGTTTGCTCGGCCGTGGCTGCATCTGCCGCCGCCTTTTTCGCCGTATCCAGTTGGGTATTCAGATCAGTGATCTTGCTTGTGGCATCCGCTAGCTTCGCATTGGAGTCGGCCGTGGCTGCGGTTGCTGCCGCAGCCTCCTGCTTGGCTTGGGCCATCGCTTGCTCAGTGTTTTTCTTGGCGATCTGCTCCTGAGCAAGAGTCGTTTTGGTATCGTTGTATTGGAAGACCAACGCCACTCCTGCTCCGATGGCAACGATTGCACCTGCGAGCGCTACCCAAAGTAGTATTTTTCCAAGTTTGGACATGTGATAAGTTGGCTAGGTCGTTGACTTAAAACGGCTCATAGAAATCTCATAAATGACAGCACTATGTCAATTCATTCTTACGCACTAATAATGGAAATGACAGTTTTTCCTTGCCAAAGCAACCACTTCCATTAATTCGTTCCATTATTTCCATCGGGCGGAACGATGCACCCGTTCCAGCTCATCCGTGAAGGAGGTTCCCTCCAAATCGAGTTCCTTCCGAAGCCATGAAGGGGAAGCCGTTGCCGCGCCCAGGGCTTCCACTGTCAGTTTTTCGGCCTCGTCCGCCGTGATGACCAGAATCTCTTTCGACACCCCCGATGCTCCCACCAGGCGCTCGATGATGCTGTCCGCCGTCTGGTCCGCCGTGGCGTAACTGACCACCATGTCCGTCGGCTTGCGCGCGCCGGTAGGAAGAGCGGTTCCCAGTTTGCCATCCAGCACCACCGTCACGCGCCAATCGGTCGTGTCGTGCAGATGTTGGAGCCGGTCGATCAGCGCCTTGCGGGCCATGGAGCGGTTCTGGTCGTGGAGCTTCCGCAAATCGGGCCAAGCAAAAATCACGCTATGGCCATCGATGACCAGATAGCGCGCGCTCATAAGGAGAATCGCCGGGATGCCCGAGCCTGTTAGTTTTTGGCGGCAGTATCCACGATGACCGGTTGATCCGAAAGGGGCTCCGGCTTGGCGATTGGCGCGGCCTTTTCAGCCGGTGGTTTGGCTGCTGCTGGCTTTTTGGCCGGAGTTGCCGCCGATTTGGCGGTGACGGCGGGCTTCGCGGTGGCGGCCGTGGTCTTGCTGGCAAGCTTCTTCCTCTTTTGATAATCGAGGCGGCGACGGCGTTTCTGAACTTTATTCGACTGTTGTCCCATAAGAGAAGAGACTTGTTGCGGGAAATGGCCTCCGAGTCAAGCCTTGTGCTGAGCACGGCGGTAAAATTCTGTGGTCGACGCAACGGCGGATGCCGATAAATTCCAGATAAAGAAAGATTGGATGACCATCCCGCAAAATTACTCCATCGGCATCATTGCCGACACCCACGACCGATGGATTCCCCGGATCACGGAACTCTTCCGGGACGTCGATGAAATCTGGCATCTGGGTGATGTTTGCCAGGAACCCATCCTCGACGAACTGCGAGCGATCAACTCCAAACTCCAGGTGGTTTTGGGCAATAACGACTTCAACCTCGATGCGCCGGAGAGCCTCGATCTGGAGCGGGGAGGGGAACGCTTCCACCTGATCCACATCCTGCCCCGGCGAATGCCGCCCGCCACCGACTGGCTCCTTTTCGGCCACACCCATCGGCCCGCGGATGAGATGCATCACAACATCCATCTGTTCAATCCCGGCTCGGCTGGCCTGGCCAACAAAGGTGCGCCGGTCAGCGTCGGTTTTCTTACCCGCGAAAAAGGAAAAAAATTTCGCGCTAACGTCGTGCTGCTTTAGCTAACCGCGTTCGTGCGATCAGATGAACCCACAATTGAATTTTGAATCTCTTTGGGTCTAATTCCCCGCCGCTTGCGGCGTGCAGTGTTTTGGGTGGCCCGGGCTACTTGTTGCCCGGGTGACCTCGCGCCAGCGAGGTCACAGCAAGCTGCTTCCAATACCCCGCTGCTTGCGGCGGGGTTCTTTCTTTACGTGCCCCCATTGTCTACCTTCAATGGGGGCACGTAAAGATTGAGATTGTAACGCAGATTATCTGGAAGAAATCCCGTCTGGCAAACCCTCATTTGTTCCGAGAAATCAATCAAGAGTTCTGTCTCAGCGGCAGGCGCAGCACAATTGTCGTGCCCTTCCCCAATTCGCTTTCGGCGTGGACCGTGCCGCCATGGGCCTGGACAATGTGCTTCACGATGGCCAGCCCGAGCCCGGTTCCGCCTGACGTTCGGCTTCGGCCTTTGTCGACCCGGTAAAAGCGCTCGAAAATATGAGGCAGGTCATTCGGTGGAATGCCGATGCCATTGTCGGCCACACGTATCTCCATCCCGTCGTCGTGCCGCGCGGAGGAAAGGACGAGGCGCCGGGGTGGATTGGAATAGGAAACGGCGTTTTCCAGGAGATTGAACATCACCTGCTCCAGCCGAAGCTCATCCACGTCCAAAGGCGGCAAATCGTCCGGCACTTCAATTTGGATGTCCATCGCTCCGGAATTTGTCCGGTTTCCCCAGTCCCGCACCAATTGCCGGAAAAAGGCATTGACGCGAATGGTATTGAATTCGGCCTCCACCTGGCGGGATTCCAGGCGCGACAGGGTGAGTAGATCCTCCACGAGCGCATTGAGCCGGTCCGAGTGACGCTTCATCGTCTCGAGGATCCGCTGCGATTCCTCGGCCGACATCCCCGGGTTGTCCGCGAGCGTCTCCAGATAACCGCGAAAAATGGCCAGCGGCGTGCGGAGTTCGTGGGAAACATTCGCCACAAAATCCTGCCGGACAACCTCCAGCTGCTTGATCCGCGTGATGTCGTGGAAGACGACCACCGCCCCGCGTACTTCGCCTTTGGGGCTGCGGATCGGCACCACGCTGATGTCGAAATGACGCGGGGGAAGTCCCAGTGCGGTGCTTTCCAGGAGGACCTCCTGCTGGCGCAGCTCGCCTCGCAGAATGGTCTCGCGGACGATCATCTCGACCCGCGCCTCCCGCAACGATTCCAGCACCGTGCGGCCCAGCGGGCTTTGTTTCAGTTCAAAGAGATTGAGCAATTCATCATTCACCAGCCGCACTACATGCCGCTGATCGACCACCATCACGCCTTCCACCATGTTGGCCAGCAGGACGTTCAGGTTGAAGTCCTCTTCCTGCATCTGGCGTTGGAATTGTTCAAGCCGCGCGCCCACGGTTTCCAAGTGGCGGGACACCTGCGCGACAAGCGCCGGCCCGTCGATATAATACGATTTGGGCCGCTGTCCGGTCGCGAGCTGCCCGGTCAACCGGCTCAACTGCTGCAACGAACGCCGGGACCGATAGCGGAGAAAAATCCAAAACCCAACGAGCTGGACCAGCTCCAAAATCACCAACAGCGTGATCAACGCAGTGCCCTTGAGTTCCATGACCTTTGCACATTGGCGTTCTCTTTAGAATTGGACAAGGCTGCGCTGCAAATGGAGTGGCTCGGTAACGGGATCGGGTGGCCCGGACAACTTGTTGTCCGGGTGGCCGGAGGCCACAGGAAGCTGTTTCATCAAAGATATTGCTTCCTTCTTGCCTCCGCTCTTAATGACAGGAATGTCTATGCGCCGGATCATTGAACATCCCGGAGCATGCCATTTCGTGACATTCTCAACCTACCAGCGACGTCGGTTTTTGGAACCGGAGCGAGCGAAGGAAATCGTCGTTGAGGCGCTGCAAGGGTGTCTTGTTAACCATGGCGCAAGTTGCACCGGATTTGTGGTCATGCCCGATCACGTTCACGCGATTCTTTTTGGCAACGCCGAATACAATATCAGCCGATTTATCCAAGTTTGAAAGAAAACGAGCTCGTACCGGATTAAGCAATTCTACCACGAGCATATGACGCATTACCGGCAAATTTGCCCGAATGACTGCCCCGTGTGGCAGGCTAAATTTTATGATTTCAACGTCGAATCGGATCATAAGCTTAACGAGAAGCTGGATTACATGCATGCCAATCCGGTGATCGCAGGGCTGGCTGAGTATTCCTCTGACTGGTTGTGGAGTTCAGCGCGGTTTTACGAGCAGGGCCAAGGGGTGGGCGTGAATCTCTCCCATTGAAGGGGAGCAGCTTCCTGTGCGCTACGCGCACCCGGACAACAACTTGTCCGGGCCACCCACCCAAATTTAACATGACAAAAGCGTAAGACCTCATCCTTGATGGTCGGGTTTGCTATTGGCGCGCCTCCATGTTACGGTTTACCGAATATGCCTACCCCGCCAGTCAAGTTTCCCAAGCCCAATCGCAGTCCCGGCAAGCCTCCCGTCCGCAAAAACGACGGCAACGGCTCCGCTCCCGGACCCGGCAGCGAACAAAATTGGCGAGGACTTGTCCTCCTCTTCCTGACCCTGCTGTCGATCCTCGCCCTCTATTACGCCTTTGTTCATCCCGGCATCGTCCAGCAGGAAATGACTCAGGCCCAACTCTTTGAGCTCATCAAGGAAGGCCGGGTCACAAGCATCGTCAACGAACCCGATCCCTCCACCGGCATTCGCACGCTCACCGGCACCTACAAAAAGCCGGTCAACGCCACGCCCGGCGCCCCTGACTTGGGAGAAGGCGCCTTCAAGGTGCCCGTTGATCTCTCACTCAATCCCTACCTCGCCAGCGAAATCGCGCAGGCCGGTTACAAGGGCATCATCGAGACCCAGAACAACTCCAATATTTTCTGGCCGCTCGTCATCAACTTCCTGCCCATCATCCTCTTCGTCGGCCTGATGTATTTTCTGTTCCGGCAACAAATCCGCATGGCGGGTAAAAGCGCCTTCAGCTTCGGCAAAAGCAAAGCCCGCATGATGACCCGCGACCGCAACAAGGTCACCTTCAAGGACGTCGCCGGCATCGACGAGGCCAAGGAAGAACTCAGCGAAATCGTCGAGTTCCTCAAGGACCCGCGCCGCTTCCAGCGTCTCGGCGGACGCATCCCCAAGGGCGTCCTCATGATTGGCCCTCCCGGCACCGGCAAGACCCTCCTCGCCAAGGCCATCGCGGGCGAGGCCGACGTTCCCTTCTTCAGCATCAGCGGCTCCGATTTCGTCGAGATGTTCGTCGGCGTCGGCGCGTCCCGCGTCCGCGATATGTTCGAGCAGGGCAAGAAAAACGCGCCCTGCCTCATCTTCATCGACGAAATCGACGCCGTGGGACGCAGTCGCGGCACCGGCATGGGCGGCGGCCACGACGAACGCGAGCAGACGCTCAATGCGCTCCTCGTTGAGATGGACGGCATCGAGACGCAGGAAGGCGTCATCATCATTGCCGCCACCAATCGCAAAGACGTGCTCGATCCCGCGCTGCTCCGCCCCGGCCGCTTCGACCGCGAAGTGCGCGTCAACCTGCCCGACGTCCGCGGACGCGAACAGATTCTCCATGTCCACACCCGCAACGTGAAAATCGCCAAATCGGTCGATCTCGGTCTCATCGCCCGCGGCACGCCCGGCTATTCCGGCGCGGAACTGGCCAACGTCGTCAACGAAGCCGCGCTCCTCGCCGCCAAACGCAACAAGGACGAAGTCACCCAACCCGAACTTGAAGAAGCCCGCGACAAAGTCCGCTGGGGCCGCGAACGCCGCAGCATGGCCATGACCGAAGAAGAGAAAAAAGCCACCGCCTATCATGAGGCCGGCCACGCGCTTCTCAACGTCATCCTTCCCAACACCGACGCCCTCCACAAAGTCTCCATTATTCCGCGCGGGCCGGCCCTCGGCGTCACGATGTACCTGCCGGAAAAAGATCGCGTCACCAATTGGAAAAAAGAAGTGCTCGATTACCTCGTCGTCGTCATGGGCGGCCGCGTGGCCGAGGAAATCTTCCTCGGCGACGTCAGCAGCGGCGCTTCCGCCGACATCCAGCAGGCCACCCGATGCGCCCGCGCCATGGTTTGCGATTGGGGCATGAGCGACAAGCTCGGCATGGTCCAATACGGCGACGATTCCTCCATGAATTTCTTCGGACGCGATATGGGCGGCTCTCGCGGCTACAGCGAGAAAACGGCCGAAGCCATCGACGCGGAAGTCCTGCATCTCGTCAGCAGCGCCTACGAAAAAGCCCAGAACATCATCGGCGCCCACCGCGAAGCGATGGAAAAGATCACCGCCGCGCTACTCGAATACGAGACCCTCGACGGCAAGCACATCAAGGACATCATCGAGCACGGGCGCATGCTTACCCCGCCGCCCGCGCCCCTTGCGCCGCCTTCCAACCCGACTCCCAAGGAGCCGCTCCCCGCCAATCCCCCGGTCAAAGCCAAGGAAGATGACGGCGGCATGCTCCCCGGCCTTCCCGCTCCCGCCGGGGCGTAAGGGTTGGTTATGTAGCGGCGGTCTATGACCGCCGTGGATTGCCACACGTTTTCTTTTTACATCGGCGGTCATAGACCGCCGCTACATTCCCAACATCCTTCGATAAGCTCAGGATGATGGAATTCTTAAAGTGACTTTTTTCCCAAGAACGGGATAGTTCCTGCTGTTCACGCTTTAAGAAGTTCCATTTCATGTCCATTCACGCCGCGCTTACCCACGTTACCCACTATCGTTACGAGAAGCCCATTTCGCTCGGACCGCAGGTCGTGCGTCTGCGTCCCGCTGTCCATTGCCGCACGCCGATCCTCAATTACACGCTGAAGATCACCCCGGAGGAACACTTCATCAACTGGCAGCAGGACCCGCAGGGCAATTTCCAGGCGCGCCTCGTCTTCCCGGAAAAGACCGACGAATTCAAGGTCGAGGTCGAACTCACCGCCGACATGGCGACGATCAACCCCTTCGACTTCTTCGTCGAAGCCAGCGCCGACGAATTTCCCTTCACCTACGACGCCATCCTCGCGCACGAGCTCAAGCCCTACCTCGAACTCGAACCCCTCGGGCCGCGCCTCCGCTCCTTTCTTCACCAGATTCCCCGCAGCAAACGCAAGACCATCGACTTTCTCGTCGACCTCAACGGCCTCGTTCATAACGAAATCGCCTACGTCGTCCGGATGGAACCGGGCGTGCAGTCGGTCGAGGAATCGCTCGGGCTCAAGAGTGGTTCCTGCCGTGATTCGGCCTGGCTCCTCGTCCAGATTTGCCGCCAGCTCGGTCTCGCCGCCCGGTTCGTCTCGGGCTATCTCATCCAACTGACCGCCGACGTCAAACCGGTCGACGGCGGCGCGGCCGGTCCCGAAGCCGACTTCACCGATCTCCACGCCTGGACCGAGGTCTACCTTCCCGGCGCGGGTTGGGTCGGCCTCGACGCCACCTCCGGCCTGCTCACCGGCGAAGGCCACATTCCGCTCGCCGCGACGTCCGATCCCGTCACCGCCGCGCCGATCAGCGGCGCTCACGAAGACACGGAGAACATCCAGTTTGATTTCCACATGGCCGTCACGCGCGTGGCGGAAACTCCGCGCGTCACTCTTCCCTACCGCGAACACCAATGGCGTGAGATTGAAGCCCTGGGCCGCGTCATCGACGAAAAACTGAGCGCCCAGGATGTCCGCCTCACCATGGGCGGCGAACCGACTTTCGTTTCCACCACCAACCGCGATGGCCTCGAATGGAATTTTACGGCCTTGAGTCCCGAAAAGCAGGAGAAGGGTGAAAGGCTCCTTAAGCGCCTGCGCGACCGTTACGCCACCGGTGCGCTTCTCCATTACGGCCAGGGCAAATGGTATCCGGGCGAATCGCTGCCGCGCTGGGCCTATGGTTGTTACTGGCGCAAGGATGGCGATCCCATCTGGACCAAGGACGATCTCGTCGCTGAAACCGGCAGGAATTATAAGGTCACGCCGGAACATTCGGCCCATTTTCTGCGCAAGCTCGCGGATAAATTAAACCTCGACCCGAAATATGTCCGCGATGCCTACGAGGACATCTATCACTACCTCTTCGAGGAGGCCCGGCTTCCCTACAACGTCTCGTCGCTCGACGCCAAGATCAAAACCGAGGAAGACCGCGCCCGCCTCGCCAAAGTCTTCGCCAAAGGCCTCGATTCCGTCGTCGGCCACACCCTCCCGGTCCTGCGCGCCAACTGGCTGCCCGACCAGCCCTGGCAATCGACCATCTGGCAACTGCGCACGGAGCGGCTTATGCTCATTCCCGGCGACTCGCCCATGGGCTACCGCCTTCCGCTCGAATCGCTCCCTTGGGCCGCCGCCAGCGACGCCGTCCAGATCGTCGAGCAGGACCCGACGGAACGCCGTCCTCCGCTGCCGCCCTCCGCGCAACGCAGCAAGAAAAGAATGGTCGACGGACGACTCGTCAGCGGCGATTACCCGCCGGTCTCGATTGGCCAGCCCGATGCCAACGTCGTCCGCACCTCGATCTGCGTCGAACCGCGCAACGGCATCCTCCACGTCTTCATGCCGCCCACCACCACGGCGGAAGATTACCTCGACTTGGTCGCCGCCGTGGAGGACACCGCCTCCGAACTGGGCCTGCCTGTCCGCATCGAAGGTTACACCCCGCCGCATGACCCCCGCATCCAGCATTTCAAAATCACACCCGATCCGGGCGTCATCGAAGTCAACCTTCAACCCGCCAACAGTTGGCCCGAAATGGTCCGCCATACCGAAATCCTCTATGAGGAAGCGCGTCACTGCGATCTCGGCGCGGAAAAATTCCTGCTCGACGGACGCCATGTCGGCACCGGCGGCGGCAACCACATCGTCCTCGGCGGCGCGACCGTCACCGACAGCCCGCTTTTGCGCCGTCCCGATCTCTTGCGCAGCCTGGTCGGTTACTGGCAGAATCATCCAGCGCTTTCCTACCTCTTCTCCGGCATGTTTCTCGGCCCGACCAGCCAGATGCCCCGCATCGACGAGGCGCGCAACGACGCCCTCTACGAATTACAGATGGCCTTCGACCAGGTGCCCGACAAGGCCCATGTCCCGCCCTGGCTCGTCGACCGCATCTTCCGCAACATCCTCACCGACGTCACCGGCAATACCCACCGCGCCGAATTCTGCATCGACAAACTCTTCGACCCGGGCAGCTCCTCGGGCCGTCTCGGTTTGCTGGAGTTGCGCAGCTTTGAAATGCCGCCCCACGCGCGCATGAGCCTCACGCCACAACTCCTCATGCGGGCGGCGGTGGCGAAGTTCTGGGAAAAGCCCTACAAAGGCAACCCCGTGCCGTGGGGAACGCAGTTGCACGACCGCTTCCTCCTGCCACATTTCTGCGCCCAGGACTTGAACGATGTTCTCGACGATCTCAAACGGAGCGGTTATCCCTTCAAGCCGGAATGGTTCGCTCCCCATCTGGAATTCCGCTTTCCGCTTCAGGGCGAAGTCACCTACAACGGCGTCAATCTCGAACTCCGCACCGCCCTCGAACCGTGGCACGTCCTCGGCGAGGAAGGCACGCCGGGTGGCACCGTCCGCTACGTCGATTCGTCGGTCGAAAAGCTCGAGGTGAAACTCAACAACGCCATCGAGGGACGGCACATCGTTACCTGCAACGGCCGTCGCGTCCCCATCCACTCGACCGGAACCGCCGGCCAGTTCGTCGCCGGCGTTCGCTACCGCGCCTGGCAGCCTCCCGAAGCGCTGCATCCCACCATCGGCGTCGACGCGCCGCTCACCTTCGATCTCATCGACAGCTGGACGGGTCGCTCCATGGGCGGCTGCGTCTACTACGTCTCGAGTCCCGGTGGCCGCAACTGGACCACCATGCCGATCAACGCCAACGAAGCCGAAGGGCGACGCCTCTCCCGCTTCCGCGCCTTCGGACACACTCCCGGACCGATGTTCGTGCCGCCGCTGCCCCCGGCGCGGGCCGACTTCCCCTTAACGCTTGATTTGAGGCGAGGATGATGGGATTTATAGGATTCATGGGAGCTCTAGGTTGTATCAATTCTCCAAGTCCCATCCTCTCCCGGTCATGGCACATCCTTTGCTGTCCTTACGATTTGCGATCTGTCTATGAGCCAAGTTAACTCTGAAGAAATGTATCGCAGTATTTTCGAGAATGCCATCGAAGGCATTTTCCAAACCACGCCCTCCGGCCAGTATCTCAACGTCAACCCGGCGCTGGCGAAAATGTACGGATACGAATCGGTGGAGGATTTGATCAAGGGCCTCACGGCCATCGATAACCAACTTTACGTCGATCCCAACCGCCGGCCTGAATTTGTCCGCCTGATGAAGGAGAACGGCGCCGTCCGCGGTTTTGAAGCGGAAATTTACCGCAAAGACAAATCGACCATGTGGATCTCCGAAAACGCGCGGTCCGTCCTCGATGTGGACGGCAATATCGCCTACTTCGAGGGCATGGTCGAGGACATCACGGAACGCAAACGGCTCGAAACGGACCTGCACGCGTCCGAGCAAAATCTCGGCGCGCTCATCAATAATATCGACGATTCCATCTGGTCGATCGACACCGCCTATCGGCTGATCACGTTCAACGCGACCTTCAGCAACAGTTTCGAGGCGATGTTTGGCGTCAAGGCCAAGGTGGGCGACGTCGTCATCGACCTCCTCCCGCCCGATTGGCGGCCCGAAGACATCGCCCTTTACGACCGCGCGCTCACCGGCGAAAAATTCATCGTCGAACGGCGCTACCAATTCGGGGAAGAGGAATGTTACTACGAAATCTCCTACAACCCCATCCACACGAACGATGCCGTCAGCGGCGTCGCCGTTTTCAGCAAGGACATCACCGAGCGCCAGCGCGCCCACATCGCCCTTCAGGCCGCCATGGTCGCCGCGGAATCGGCCAACCGCCTGAAAAGCGAATTTCTCGCCAACATGAGCCACGAAATTCGCACGCCCATGAACGGCGTCATCGGCATGACCGACCTCCTGCTCATGACCGACCTCACGCATGAACAACGCGAGTTCGCCCGCACCGTCCGCATCAGCGGCGAATCCCTCCTGGTCGTCATCAACGACATCCTCGACTTTTCCAAGATCGAGGCCGGCAAGCTCGACCTCGACATCACCGACTTCGACCTCCGCGAAGTCGTCGACAACACCATGGATCTCCTCGCCGCCCAGGCGCACAGCAAAGGCCTCGAACTGGCTGCCTTCATCCGCCCCGAAGTTCCGCTGCTCCTGCGCGGCGATCCGGGCCGGCTGCGCCAGGTCGTCAACAACCTCGTCGGCAACGCCGTCAAGTTCACCGCTCAGGGCGAAGTCATCGTCACCGTCTCCCGCATCAGCGAGAACGCCACTCACGCCGTCCTGGGCATCGAAGTCCGCGACACCGGTATCGGCATGGACGCCAAGGGTCAGGCCCGGCTCTTCAAGGCGTTCAGCCAGGCCGACGGTTCCACCACCCGGAAATACGGCGGAACGGGCCTCGGCCTCGCCATCTCCCAAAAACTCGTGGCGCTGATGAACGGCGAGTTTAAAGTCGTCAGCGAACTGGGCAAAGGCTCCTCGTTTTCCTTCACCGCCGAATTCGAAAAACAAACCATCGCCCTCCAATCGCTGGCCCGGCACGACCTGGTCAACCTCCACGTCCTGATCGTCGACGACAACGCCACCAACCGGGAAATCCTCGACCATCACACCCGCATCTGGAAAATGAGGAGCGGCCTCGCGGCCAGTGCCCGGCAGGCGCTCGAAATGATGCGCACCGCGAGTGCCAACGACCCCTACGATCTCGTCATCCTCGACATGCAAATGCCCGAGATGGACGGCCTCATGCTCGGCCAGGCGATCAAGGCCGACCCGACCATCGCCGCGGCGCGGCTCGTCATGCTCACCTCGCTCGGCAACCAGCTCGACGCCGAGGACATGAAAAAGGCCGGGATCGAAGCGTGCGTGCTCAAGCCCGTCAAGCAATCGCGGCTCTTCAGCCGCGTCGCCGAAGTCATGGCCGGCCATCAGCCGCTCGCCCGGAAAAAATCGCAGACGGCCACCGTCACGATGAAATCGGCGATCACGCCTCCGGCCAACCGCAAACCTGTTCGCATTCTTCTGGCCGAAGACAACATCATCAACCAGAAGGTCGCCATCGGGCTGCTCAACAATATCGGCTACAACGCCGACATCGCCGGCAATGGCCTCGAAGTCCTCGCGGCGCTGGAGCGGAGACCCTACGACCTCATCCTGATGGACTGCCAGATGCCCGAACTCGACGGCTACGAAACGACCCATCGCATTCGCGCCAATCCCGATTCCGGATCCATGCGCATCATCGCCATGACCGCCAACGCCATGCGCGGCGAAAGCGAAAAGTGCCTCGATGCCGGCATGGACGACTACCTCAGCAAACCCGTCCGCCTCGAAGCCCTTCGCGACATGCTCGCCCGCTGGATGCCCGAGAAGAAGGAGTAGCTGCCTTTCTGTAGCGGCGGTCTATGACCGCCGTGCATAGGTAATTCGTTTTCTTTTTCCATCGGCGGTCATAGACCGCCGCTACATTCTAGCCAAACCGTCTTCGCGCCCTCGCCCGGCGGAAAATCGGCCAGCGGTGCGCTGGAATTAAATCGCCCACCGCGTCCTGCCAGTTTCAACGCCGTACGCGCGGCCCACTCCAGGTCTGCGACGCGCATCGCCGAATGATTCACCGAAAGCAGGATCTTCGCCCCCGGCGCGGCCACCTCCAGCGCCAGCGTCACCAGACGCTCGAAATCGCGTTGCACCTGAAACGCCGCGCCCGCCTGGTTGCGCGAAAAAGTGGGCGGATCGAGAATAATCGCGTCGAACTTCTCCCCGCGCCGCTCCAGTCGCGGCAGGACCGCCAGCACATCGTCCGCGATAAAGCGATGGCCCGCCTTCGGGTCCAGTCCATTGCGTTGAAAATTTCCCTCACCACGCGTCAGCGAACGGCGCGATAAATCGACGCTGATCGTTTCCGCTCCGCCCAGCGCCGCCACGACCGAAAAGGAACAGGTGTAGGCGAAGGTATTGAGCAGCCGCTTCGGCTTCAACACCCGCAGGCGGGCCCGGTTCGCCCGTTGGTCGATGAACAAACCGGCCGAATACCCCCCCGCAAAATCGAGTCCGTAACGCGCGCCCGCCTCGCCCACTTCCGTTTCCAGCGAACCACCCGCCTCACCGCGCAGAAGGACCGGCGCGCCCCGTTCGGAAGCATGCTGGGGCAGGTATTTCCCAAAAATGCGAAGAGGGCGATAGGAGTAGGCGGCGCAACGCTGATCAACTTCAGCCAGCGCCGCGTCTCGTCCCGCTTCCGTCTGATACGAAAGCAGAACATCCTGCCCAAAACGCTCCAGCCACATCTCCGCCCCTGAAGCGAGCCGATGCGCATCGGTCCCCTCCGCCGCCAGGGCCGACCAGACCGCGGGCGAAATCCATTCGATGGAAAGAGGTTTTTCCACGGCGGATCGCGCCGGCCGCTTGCCGCGTTGAAAAGGAATCGCCTCGGGAGGAGTTTTCGGACGGAATTTCATGTGAGCAAAATTGTGCCGGGAAACCTAGCAGGAATGTCCCAGAGGGACATGCGAAAGTAGCCCGGCGATTCATCGCCGGGTTATACAAAATAAAAGCCACCCGTCCCAGCGGAGACCTCTGCGAAACTCGATCGGGTTGGTTTGGGCAAGCCAGAGGCTTGCAATAATCCTAGCCGGTGGTCGAGCGCACGAAGTGCGCGACACCACCGGAACAAGTCCTCCAAACGCATACCCCGGAGGGGTATCACCCTCCGTGCTACCCTTGACCGGGGTAGACCCAAGAGGCGATTGCTATCCGGTGGTATCGCCTGTCGGCTCAACCACCGGGTAGTGTCCTAATTTGAAATCTTGGTGGGCGATTCCTCCTCAAGCTTCTTATCGAGGATATTTTTGCAGATCGTGACGCAACTGTCGCAGATATAGACGCCCGGCCCGGCGATGAGTTTGCGCACCTCGGCATGGCTCTTCCCGCAGAAGGAGCAATTAGTCGGATTGGAGGGGCATTTCGTCGGAGTTTTTGCCTTAGCCTTCGCGATGGAGGCGACCATCCATATTACGAGGGCGGCAGCGAGGATCGCCGAGAACATAGTGAAGAACTCCTCCATGGCGACATCCTAACGCAATGCTCTGCCCAGAGACAGCTTTCAAACGGGGACACTACCAACCACCGGCTACGATTGTTGCATTCCTCCTGAATGCTTAAGACGCGGATCAAGCCACTTTCGCAGAGGTTTCCAGCGGGACGGATGAAATCGAACTTGAAGAACGAGAATCGTGGAAGTCAATCAGACCTCCTATGGTCCTATTCGTCCATAAGTCTTATAGGCCCTAAGTGGCCACGCTGGGGCTTGCCGACTCGTCTGGCGGCTCCCGCTAGGTTAAGATAAGGCACTTATTACCTAAAAATCCCTTGGCATAAGACATGCTAAAGCTCTGTCCGTGCATTTGGCGAACCTCAGGGTAACCAAGGAATGCAGGAGGAAATGGACAGGATTGGCCGTAGCGTTGACCGTGACTCTCACGGTTTGTGACGCCCGGCAAATCGGTTCATCCCCTTCTGACGGTTTCTCGTTGCCGAACCACAACCTGGCCTCATGGCGAATGATGCGGCCTGAGCAAAAAGCACCACCTGCCCTCACGCCCCTGCGGATTTCCAATCAGGCCCTTGCCAGCCGTAAGCCGGCCCCCGGCGCCCCGTGTTATCTCGATTCCCACTGTTTCCGGTATGCGTTGATCTCGCCCGATTGCTGGTTGAACACCCTTTGTCCGCAACCCAATTCAGGTGAAAGCACTCGAGGCCCGCCGCGTATGGACCCACCAACTTTCTGTTAGTCGTATAGGAGCTTTGCCCTCTAGCAAAGCAAAACTTGTCAGTATAAAACCAATTTTATCAAACCTATTTCATATATGATCAAACGTCTCTCTACCATTACCCGATGGTCGGTGTGTGGTCTTGTGCTGGCCTTCGGGGCCATCCAAGCCAACGCCCAGGCCACCAACGCTCCAGCAGCTCCTGCCGCCGCCGCTCCCGCCGCTGCGGCTCCTGCTGCTGCCGCACCCGCGGCGCCTGCCGCAGCTCCTGCAGCTCCCAAACCTACGATGGATCAGCGTGTCGCCGATCTGGAAGCCTACGTCAATAACGGCGCACCTGGCGGCGATCAATCGCCCGCCCTGCCCTCAAACCTGACAGGCCCTGGACCCGGTCACAACGCCTGGATGCTCACCTCCACCGCGTTGGTGTTGATGATGACCCTGCCCGGACTGGCCCTGTTCTACGGCGGCTTGGTTCGCCGCAAGAACATCCTGTCCGTCTGCGCGCAATGCTTCGCCATCACCGGTTTGGTCACAATCCTCTGGTGGGTTTGCGGATTCGGATTGGTCTTCGGCATCAACCACGGCTACTGCGATCCCAAAACGGGTGCGGCTGGTAACTCGCCCCTGGGTGACCTGCAGTATGCATTCTTCGGAGATGCGAGCCTCAATCCGTGGAACAAATCCTACACGAATGATCCTCAGCCTCAAACCGTCAATTCGACGCCCAACGGTGGCTATGGCTACTGGATGTCGCAGAACGTCTATGCGTGCTTCCAGTTGACCTTCGCCATCATTACCCCGGCCCTCATCGTTGGAGGTATCGCGGAGCGCATGAAATTCTCGGCCCTGGTGATCTTCATCGGGTGCTGGATGTTCATCGTCTACTTCCCGCTGGCCCACAACGTGTGGGGTGTCGACGGATACTTCAACGGTGTCTGGAATGCCACCGCGCCAGTTAAAGCCATGGACTTTGCCGGAGGTACCGTGGTGCACATGTCGTCTGGTTGGTCCGGCTTGACTCTCGCCCTGATTGTTGGCAAGCGCCTTGGCTGGGGTAAGACTCACTTCTCCCCGCATAGCACGGTGCTCACCTTCATTGGTGCCAGCTTGCTCTGGGTCGGCTGGTACGGCTTCAACGCCGGTAGCGCTTGCGCCGCCGACATCATCGCCGCCAACGCCTTCACCACCACGACGCTCGCCACCGCAACCGCCTCCTTCGTCTGGCCCACCATGGAATACTTCCTCAAGGGCAAAGCGACGGTCGTCGGCTTCTGCTCCGGCGCGGTCGCCGGTCTGGTCGTCATCACCCCTGCTTGCGGTTATGTCACCCCCACGGGCGGCATGATCATCGGTGTGATCGCCGGAGTTATTCCGTTCCTGACCGCCGTTTACATGAAGCCGCTGCTCGGTTATGACGACGCGCTCGACGTCTTCGGCGTTCATGCCGTCGGCGGAATGTGCGGTGCCATCGCGACGGGCTTCCTCGCCTCGGACACCATCAACCCCAACCTCGATACCAACGTGAAGGACCTCTGCGACTGGAGCAAAGGCCACCATCTCTATATCGAGCAGTTCAAGGTAGTCGGGTTCACGATCCTTCTCTCGGTTATCGGAACCGCCATCATCGGCTTTGCCTTGAAGTTCACGATCGGCCTGCGTCCGACACCGGAACAGGAAGAAGCTGGTCTCGATCTCTCCGATCACGGCGAAGAGGGATATATCCTCTAGTCAGCATTGGTTGAGTCGCTATATTAACTGGCGGCGCGCCGTAAATAAAACCGGCGCGCTGCTGAACCAAGAAACATTTGGAACCATATGAAAAAAATTGAAGCCATCATCCAGCCTTTTAAATTCGATGATGTAAAAGACGCTTTGACCCAGGCTGGGGTTGAGGGCATGACCATCACCGAAGTCAAGGGCTTTGGCCGCCAAAAGGGCCACAAGGAAATCTACCGCGGCAGCGAATACACGGTCGACGTTCTTCCCAAGGTGAAAGTTGAAATCGTCGCCGGCGATGACAAAGTCGACGCCATCGTCAAAACCATCATGGAAACCGCGAAAACAGGCAAGATTGGCGACGGCAAAGTCTTCGTCCTTCCTGTCAGCGAAGCTTACCGGATTCGTACGGAAGAAAGCAACGAAGCGGCTGTCTAGCCTCTTCCCTCCTATTCTTTCGGTGCAAAGGGCGGGCCTCCGGGCTCGCCCTTTGTTTTTAGTGGATATGGAGGGACACCGACAGGCGAGCCTGCCCGGTCGTCCGCAGACGCGCAAGAACGCGTCACTCCAAGCACCTCATATCTAGATTGACCGCAGCTACTTGGAAGTGTATTTAAGCAATGTGTGGCATAATCGCCCCCTCATCTCTTGGACGCGCCTGATCGCCGTCACCTTCGTGACGACAGGCCGCCTTCTCTCCGCGGACGACCAACCCGCTTCCTCCGATGGATATAAAACCGTCCCGGTCACCGTAAGCGGCAAGGTCATCCCCATTCGGGTCAAGGACGCAGGCGACCCCTTTAAAAATGTTTCCTCCTCCGACTCGACCGGCAAGTATGACCCGCAGCGCATTTTTAGCACCACGAGTTTGTTGGCCGATAAAACGTACTCGTTCCCCTCGGATTCCATCTCCAAAAGTAATTCCGAATTCAACAATCGCGATCAAAACACCTTCATCACCAAGGCCTACACCCAAGATAACTCGACCCCTTATCCGCCGAATCTCAACACCAAAGTCAGTTTCCCCGCTGCTGTCGGCTACAACCGCAACGCCACCGGATACGACAAGAGTTTTACTACATCGAGCACCGATCTCGGACAGAACCGCACGGCGGCATTTGCGTCATCCACCACCTCCGCCGACCAAAATCGCACCGCCATCCTGGGTGGGCCGGAAAAGCCGGAGGTCTTCGCCTCCGATCCCATGGCTAACAAACAGTACCTGGGTCCGGGTGCCCAGCACGTCCCCGACGGCATCGTCATCAAGGAGAATATCGTCCTCTCGCGCATGAGCGGCCTGCCGAATCGGCCTTTAACCATCGATGAAGTCCGCAACCTCATCAACCACGACGTCAAGCCCGATACCGATGCCAAACCGGACGAACCCAGCAAGCCGCTCAACGACCCCAATTACAAACCGGAACCCTTGCGAGACATGCCTCCGCCGAGTAACGATGACGACGCGAACGACCCCGTGCCCCCTCCCGGCACTATGGCGACGCCTCAATCCCCGGCCCCGGAAAATTCAGAGCCGTTGCCCCAACCTTAGGCAGTGTGGACATTCGGTTCATTGTAGCGGCGGTCTATGACCGCCGAGGATAAACCCAAGTGGGTCGCTCGTGCATTCGGCGGTCATAGACCGCCGCTACAAAAATCATTTTCAGAGCGCAATGATCTCAATATCCACACGCCCTACGGCTGCACCGTCAGTTGCGTCTCGGCGTGCATGCCCGGGTAATTCGCCATCACAGTCTGCACCGTGTAAATTCCCGGCGCCAGGGGCGCGTCCAAATCATCGAAATCCACCGTCTCACTGTAGACCAGCTTGTCATCATTATTGACCATGGATGTGCCCACCGTCTGCTCGAACTCGCAATTGTCCGAATAGACATAAATCGCCTTGCCCGTCGCGTCCACGATACGGAAATCCCAGCGCTGGGCCGTGGGAAACGAAAGGGTATAAGTCTTCTTCGCGTGGTTGTGCACGGAAAAGGTGATCTTGATGCTCGGATTTGGCGCGATCGCCTTCAGCGCTTTGATCGACAGCGGATTCGGTGAGACCTCCACCTTCGTATCGAACGATTTCGGGTCCACCGCATTCGCGCGTTGAATCCGCTTCGGATCCCCGTTGAAAATGCTGAAATGATTGCCGCTGTCCTGCCAGAAAACGGGCGGCTGATTATCCTTGCTGGGGTTGATATCGATCGCCGACGCCGCGTCAAAAACCGCCACGATAAGCAAAGCTGCCAGGGGAAGGAGAATCCGTCGCATAACCGCCCATGCTAAGGATGTCGTCAAACGAGAGCAAGCCCAAGGTAGCCGCCGCGGGCCCTCGCGGCGGAGTCGCGTCTGCGACTATCTACTTCTCATTCAACTCCAGCCGTTGGCTCAAATACCGCTCCGCCCGCATGATCGCCCGGAACTTCGTCAGGTCCTCCTCCATCGATCCGCTTAAAATCGTATACTTGTAAAGCCGCCACAGCTTCGATTCCTCCCGCCCCGTGCGCAGCCGTTGCTGCACCTGCTCCTCGGTCTCCGTCCCGCGCTTGCGCAGCCGCTTCTCCAGCTCCTCGATTGTCGGCGGCATGATAAAAACATCCACCAGCGAATCGCGCACCATCGCGTCGTCCGTCTTGCGGATCGTCGCCGCGCCCTGCACGTCGATATCGAGCAGCACGTCCGTTCCCTGGTCGAGCGCCTCCTTCACCGTCGCCTTCAGCGTCCCGTAATAATTGTCGTGAACCAGCGCGTATTCCAGCATCTCGCCCCGCTCGATCCGCTGCAGAAAATCCTCCCGCTTAAGAAAATGATAATCGACCCCGTCCTCCTCGCCCGGACGCGGTGGCCGCGTCGTGCACGAAACGGAATAAATGAAATCGGGCGTCGCCCGCAGATTTTCGCAGAGCGTGCTCTTGCCCGTGCCCGACGGCGCGGAAATGACAAAGAGAATACCCTGGCGTCGAAAGACGGGTCGGTTCATTCGATATTCTGCACTTGCTCCCGCAATTTTTCCAACTCTGTTTTCAATGTCCGGGCGGTATCGCCGGGGCTGGGCCCGGATAGATATTGCTCAGATTGTTCAGATTTTCCTTCTCCAGCGCGAACTCGGCGACCGCGTGGCCGCTCTGCCGCGTGATCTTGACGATATAAATACTGTCGTAATCATTCGGCTGCCAAGCCGGAACCTGCGCGCCATCAGCGCCGAGATCGACGATCACTTGGCGAACAAACTTCTCGAGATAGTGATGCTCCCAGCAGATAAATATCAGCGAGTTCGCGTAAAGGGGCTTATCGATTTCCGTCTGCAGTTGCTTGATGTGTCGAAAACCGAAAAGTGTATTAACCGGTAAATCGCAATAAATGGCCGTCGGTTCAATGGCGGCCAGGGGACGGACATAGCAACGGGGTGGGTTGCCGATTTGCTCGGAAGGATCGGGCGCAAACAGGTACTGCGGCTTTCCATACCGGGAAAGCAGCAGTTGCGGCAGCGCCAAAGCTCGATTAAGGCCCTGGATTTTCAACTGTCCCAGCTCCGTATCCGTTCTTTCCCCGTGCCGAATGCAGATCAACGTTTCCACGGTTGCCGGGGCAGGCGGGGGGCTCACCGATTGGGCGCGGGCCGATACAACCGCCGTTAATAGGCAGAAGAGGAAGACGAAAAATTTATCACGCAAGGCGGCATGCTGAACCATTTGCGGCTCACGCGCAACTATTCGATGTTCTGCACCTGCTCCCGCAATTTTTCCAACTCTGTTTTCATTCCCACGATAATTTGGCTGATTGCCAGGAAATTCGCCTTGTTGCCGATCGTATTCGTCTCCCGGAACATTTCCTGCAGCAAAAAGTCGAGCGTGCGCCCCACCGGCTCGTCCTTGCCCAGTTGCGTGAAGAATTGGTCGAGGTGACTCCGCAGCCGCGTCAGCTCCTCCGAAATATCGCTCCGATCCGCAAAGAAAACGATCTCCTTCAGCAACCGCTCATCCGACGCCTCGATCTCCAGCCCCGCCTTCGCCGCGCGTTCCAGCAGCGTCCCGCGATGGTGTTCCATCACCTTCGGCGCCAGCACCCCGATCGTCTTCACGTTCTTTTGAATCGCCAGCACCCGTTTCCGCAGATCGACCGCGAGCGCCTCGCCTTCGTGTTTGCGCATCTTCACGAACTGGTCCAGCGCGGCTTTCAGCGCCTTCTTCAACGCCGGCCATGCCGTCTCCGTCTCGATCTCGGCACTCTCGGAATCAAGCACGCCTGGTCCGCGCAGCACTTGATCCAGCGTAATTTCGCCCTCGAGCTTCAGCGTCTTCCGCAATGCCTTCAATTGGTCCCGGTACTCCTTCGCCGCCGCGACATTGATCGCCCCGCTCTTTCGGTCCTTCGCGCCGCCCTTCGCGTGCAGCCCCACCGCCACCGTTAGCCGTCCCCGCGAAATGTGCGCGTTGATCTCGTCCCGCACCCGCGGCTCCAGCTCCAGCAACGCTCTCGGCAACGAAAGCGAAATCTCCGCCTGCTTCCGATTCACCGAACTCAGTTCCACGGCGATCTGCCGTCCTTCCAACGTTGCCGTACCCCGGCCGTAACCAGTCATGCTTCGCATCCGCCACTATTACTCCGTCATCCTCAGCTTGTCGAACACGCGTGTTACAGGATCAGTTCAGCCTGTAGCGGCGGTGCAATTTAGGTGGCCCGGACAACTCGTTGTCCGGGTGCGCGAGCGCGGCATCGCGAGCGCACAGGAAGCTGCCTTTAAGTCGCGTCAGCGACTCTCTAAAAATCCGTCATCCTGAGCAAGCCAGGCTTGTCCTGGCGCCGTCGAATCTTGACCGTTGGGAACGGTCAAGATCGAATCGCCACAGGCGATCCCGCAGGGCGACGGTTCGCGGGGGCGAACCGAGTCAACGACCTCTAACTATTCAGTTCCTTCGATCCCCGTTTGCTTCAGCCCACTCTCTGCCTTCCCCTCTTCAGTCCTCCGCGCGAAACCTTCTAAAAAATTCCGTTAATTTGGTAAATTTGGTAATTCCGTAAATGCTTCCCTGCTACAACCCCAGCATCTGCGCCACCTGCTGCACATCCTTGTCCCCGCGCCCGGAAAGATTCACAATGATCGTCTGCTCGGGCCGCAACGTCGGCGCCAGCTTCATCGCCTCCGCAATCGCGTGCGCGCTCTCCATCGCCGGAATAATCCCCTCCGTCTCGCTCAGGAACCGGAACGCCTTCAGCGCCTCGTCATCCGTGCAGAACGTATATTCCACCCGCTGCTCGTCGCGCAACCAGGCGTGCTCCGGGCCCACCGCCGCGTAATCGAGCCCCGCCGAAATCGAATGCGTATTCATGATCTGCCCGTTGCTGTCCTGC
>Ga0182024_10003248_pt1 | contig 39044 bp, 31 predicted proteins | sample P32metaG_FD_120480 | JGI IMG/M metagenome (GOLD analysis project Ga0182024, IMG submission 120480) | Permafrost microbial communities from Stordalen Mire, Sweden - P3-2 metaG (Illumina Assembly) | ecosystem: Environmental > Terrestrial > Soil > Wetlands > Permafrost | place: Sweden: Stordalen...
CGAAATGGCCAGCGCCATCGCGGTCGCCACCATCCGAAATTTCGTGGAAGCGAAGCTGCAAGAGGACAATCCTGGTGAAATTCGCCCGCTACTGACCGAATCGCTGGAGGAAGCCAATCGCAAAATTCTTGAATTTCAGGCCGCCAATACCGAATCCCGCGGCATGGGGTCGACGGCCGTCAGCGCGCTGATCGTACCGCCCGAAGCGGCGGTGGCATGGGTCGGCGACAGCCGCGCCTATTTCTGCGACCATAGCGGCCTGCGCCAGTTGACCAAGGACCATTCGCTGGTGCAACGCCTGATCGAGATTGGACAGATCACGCCTGAGGAGGCGCGCCATCACGAACATAAGAATGTCATCACACGATCGCTCGGTGCGCGCCAGAGCGGTCCCGCCGGTGCCGAGTCGTTGGGCCTGCGTCTCAAGCGCGGCGACCGCTTGCTGCTCTGCAGCGACGGGCTGATGGCGCACGTCGATGACCCGGGTATCGGCGCAATCCTCCAGCGCCATGCGGAACCTTACGAGGCGGCGCGCGAACTGGTAGTGGCGGCGAACGCCGGCGGTGGAACCGATAACGTGTCAGTGGTGGTTATATTTGCGGACTGACGCCGATGGAGAACACGCCCAACAATCCCGATAGTTCGGGATCGCTGCCCGGTCCGCTCGCACCGGGTACCGTGCTACAGCGGCGCTATGCTATCCAGCGCCTGATCGGCGGCGGCGGGATGGGCATGGTTTACCTGGCGCACGATCAACGCCTGTCCAATCGTCCATGCGCGCTCAAGGAGATGGTCGACCATTTCATCGACCCTCAGCAGCGCATCGAGGCTAACGATTATTTTGCGCGCGAGGCCGATACGCTCGCGCAACTCAAGCATGCGGCGATTCCCGCCATCAGCGACCGCTTCGACGATCAGAATCGCCATTACCTGGTGATGGAGTATGTCGAGGGACGCAACCTCGAGGAGGAGATCGCTGCACGCGGCGGTCCCTTGCCCGACGGCCTCGTGATCGACATCGCACGCCAGTTGTGCGACGTGCTCGCTTACCTGCACGGCCTCGTTCCTCCCGTCATTTACCGCGACATGAAGCCCTCTAACGTGATGCTGACGGAGAAGGGGCGCGTGGTGCTGGTGGACTTCGGCATCGCACGGCTGTTCAAGGCGGCACGCAAGGGCACGATGATCGGGACGCTCGGCTTCGCGCCTCCGGAGCAGTACCAAGGCATCGCCGATCCGCGCAGCGATATCTACTCGCTTGGCGCGACGCTTCATTACGTGGTGACGGGACGCGACCCGGAGAAATTTCCGCCTTTCAGCTTCCCACCGATCCGCGACCTGCGTCCGGATATTTCGAGCAATCTGGCCGGCGCGATTGATCGCGCGCTCGCCTACGAGATGGACGGGCGGCCCGCCACTATTCAGGAATTCCGCGACATGCTGCTGTACGGGCGCGGCCTGTCGGCCCCCGGCGCGAGCCGCGTCAACCCCGAGAGTGGCACGGCCGGGCTCTCCAGCGTGGCGCTGCCGCCGGAAATTGCGTACGCCCATCACGCGCCGCGCCGTCCGGTCAACTGGAAACGGCGGGCGGTGGGCTTCGTGGTGTTTACCATCGCACTGGCCGGGGTCGCTTTCGGGGCGACCTACCTCTACTCCGATCCGGTTTTGCAGTCGCAGCTTGGGCTTACCGAGTTCGTCAACAATCTGCCTTGGAAACACGAGGAATTGCTGGCTACGGCGCGTGAGCATCCCCTCGATTTCGACCGCATGACGCTGACCCTCTCGACGCGCTCGGGCACCGCGACCTCGCCGCCCAAGGCCACCTTTACCGACACCGAACTGGCCAACGCGCAGTATGTCAAATGGAACGCCGCGTTCAAGAACAACATGGCGGGTCTCGACGGGCGCACCGACAAGATCGAGGCGCGCTTTTTCGATCCCGCCGGCAGCCAGATCGCGACCAGCCCGGATGAGCGTTTCGTTGGCCCCAAAGAGACCGCGGTCGATTTCAGCGGCGTCGCGCTGATTCCCAATGCTGCTCCGATTGCTCCCGGCAGCTACAAGATTGCGCTCTACTCCGATGACCAGATGCTCACCGAGCAGCGCTTCGACGTGACGCCCGACCTCAACGCGCGCGCCGCCGCCGAGAAAGCCGAGTCGGATGCCGCGGCGGCCGCGCACGCCGACGAACTCAAACGCAAGCAGGAGGGCGAACGGCTCGCGATGCTCCAGGAACGCATGCGCCGGCCGCTCGCGCTCAAAGATATCGAATTCGTCAATAGCACCAAGGACGGTACGGTGTTATCGGGACCGGCCAACGTTTTCAATTTATCCAAGCTGCTGTTCGTGGGGTGGCGCGCGATCTTCGAAAATCGTCTGTTTGGCCTCGATAACAATCAATACCGCGTCGATGCGGCCTATCTCGGTCCGGACGGTGGTACGCTCGGCAGCGTCGATGACATCCAGACCGTGAAACGCGCTGAAGACCGGGCAATCTTCAGCGGGCGTGTGGGCAATTCGGCAGGAGGCGCCTTTCTCGCGGGCGTGTACACAGTCAACTTCTATCTCAATGGCCAATATTTCGCGCAGCGCAAATTTCGCGTAGTCGCGGACGCCGGCGTCCCCTATAGCGGCGGCGGCAGTGGCCGTGGGATGACCGGCGGTGGCGCAAGCGCAGGAGCTCCCAGCGCGAGCGCCGCGATCTCCAGCGGTCTCGAAACGCCGACCCTCGCCAGCGGCACTATCGAGGGCATCGCTGGCAGCGGCGGCGTACCGATGGAACTGCGCCTACGGCCCCAACCCAACGGTTTCCTGCACGGCGAACTCGTTATTCACCTGGCGGGCTATGGTCCATCACCGATCGAAGGCTTCGTCCGTGGCGACCATCTCGAATTCGAGGTTCCCTACGGCGCCGAGACTTTCGATTTCGAAGGCGAGCGACAGCGCGATGTCTTGAGCGGTACCTTCGAGGTTAACCCGTCAGGCAGCCGCGGCACCTGGACTACTCACGCCGATTGATTCGGACATTTTGAGCCGCGTAAATTTCATCCGTTGCAAGTCAAAGCGAAGGGACGCAACGGGCTTGCGCAGCCGTGGAGCGCGGCGCTTGAACGAATCATCCGCACCAGTAATGCTCTTGCGGGGACCCGATGGCGAGTAACGTTTCGCGCGAAAAACTGCTCTTTTATGCTGCCGCCGGCGGGCTCGGAGGCCTCGGCGCTTGGGGCGCCGCAGAACCCTTTTCCGGCATCACCTCCGTCTATGGCCGCGATATGCTCTTGGGCGCGCTAGTCGGTCTTTTCATTTGCGCATTTCTAGCCTCGATCGAAGCCCTCAGCGTCGGTCAATGGCGTCAAGCGGCGCGCGGCCTGCAATTTGGCGCGATTTTCGGCGCTATCGGTGGCGCCGCGGGCTTGTTGGTCGCGGAGTTGGCCTTCGACGTCATCGGTGGCTTCAACGGCCGCATCCTCGGATGGGCGGTGCTCGGACTGGCAGTGGGTCTGGGCGTCGGAGGGGCCACCAGGTCGGGTGCTCGCAGGCGCAATGGCGCGATCGGCGGTGTGGTCGGCGGCGCTCTCGGCGGTTTTTGCTATTGGGCACTGACCAAGACCTTTCCGCAGGCCTTCGGCCGTGCTATCGCGATCATCCTGATCGGCGCGCTGATTGGATTCTTCATCGGTCTGGTCGGCGAACTGCTCAAGCGTGGATGGTTGATGGTGGTGCGATCGCAAAGCCGTAACGCCCGCGAAGGACGCGAGTACCCGCTCATCAAGAATGTCACGATTATCGGCCGCGCCGAGGAGAGCGACATCGGGCTGTTCGGCGACCAGGCCGTCCTCGCCCAGCATGCGATCATCCGGCAGGACGGCAAGAATTTTCTCGTCAGCCCTACGGGTGGCGGACAGGTCCTGGTCAATCGTCAGCCGGTGAACGGCCGCTACGTGCTGAAGAGTGGAGATCGCGTGGAAATCGGCGGGACACTGTTTTTGTTTCGTGATCGGGCGCAGGCGGCACAAGGCTAGGGGCGCGATGCCGGGCGCGCGCTCGAGCTCGTTTCTCGGCGATTTCGGCACAGCACTCGTCTGCGGGATTATGTTGTCGCTCGCGGGCTGTGCCACGGCCAATCAGGAAAACCTCCGGACCGGAGCCGCGGCGGTCTCGATCAAGACGCTTCAGTACTACCCCTTCCAGGTCAAGGGCTATCAGAAAAGCTTTCCGAATAAGCGCATCGTGGTGCTCGCTTCGGCCGACGGACGCTCCTTCAGGGAGGCCGGCGATGCCAATCACGAACCCTACCAGGGCCACCCTGCCATCGGTGTGGTCCTCGACCGCCATAGCCAGGTCACGCAGCAACTCTACGGACCCGAACTCGCCCCGCTCCTGACCGCGGCCATCGCGCAGTCGGCACAGGAAGCCGGGATGACTTCTGCGACTTCGCCGCTGGCGCTTAAGGATGCGCTGAAAGCGCGCGGCGCCGATTACCTGCTGGTCGCGACCGTCACCGGTCTGTGGGTGGTAAAGCAGCGAGGCGTCGACAATGAAGGTGGCCCCACCTGGTTCAGCGCCGCCGACGCCGCGCTCGACGTCACAATCTACAAACCACCATTCTCAGTCCCGTTCTGGCAGGGCGTGAGCGCAGCCGAATATAACGATCCGCCAAAGCCGGTCGCTGGCGCACGCCCCGAGGACGAGACCGAGATCTACGACCAGCCGGGCGAAGTGTTGTCGGTAGCATTGACGCGCGCGGTCGCGGGAATTTTCCAGCGCGACGATCTGCGAACGCTGGTCGTGCAGGATACAATCCCGCCTCGGTAAACGGATGTTGAGCACCCGTAAAGAATCAAATACCGGAATCCGTACGCCGCCGCTCTCGACACTAACCCGCTACTTGTCCAAGGAGAGGGCAAGCTCGCGTGGCGAGCGCGGGAGAAATCTCCCGAAACAGGTCGCTCTCAAGGTGCGTTCGGCATCGCTAGTCCTCGCGATCAGATCGCTTTCGTGGTTTCGCCGCATCGGTTAGCCTTGGTCGTGTACCGTACCGATACCCGGTGTATGAAAGGTAGCCTATTTCCCTGAACTTCCCTCCCGTCTCGGGAGGGACCAAAGTAAAGGCGCAGGTACTTGAAAGGTATCTTTCAAATCGCCTGCTGAAGGATAACCGATAACGATGTCCGATCAGCAAAATAATCGTCCCCTCCCGCCGCCTCATGTGCTCGCGTCGCTGCATCCGAAGCCGACCGACGTCCCAAGCATCGCCGTCATTTTTGGCGGGGCCGGCGACTTGAGCCATCGTAAGCTCCTGCCCGCGCTCTACAATCTGATGGTCGATCGCGAACTGCCGAAGAAGTTCGCGATCATCGGCTTCTCAATGGAACAGCTTGACGACGACGCCTACCGCAAGTTCGCGCGCAGCGGGATCGAGCAGTTCTCACGTCAGAAACTGAGCGAAGAGGTCTGGGCCAAGTTCGCGCCGTTGCTTCATTTTGTCTCAGGCAGCTTTAACCAGCCGGCCGACTACGCGAAATTGAAAGAGCGTCTTCAACAGCTCGACGGCGAGGTTGGCAGCGCAGGAAATCACATTTTCTACTTCGCGATTCCACCAGCGTTTATCGACCAATGCTCTGCGGGGCTCCACACCGGAGGAATGGTCAATCCGCCCGGTTCCGATAAGGGCTTTACGCGGGTAGTGGTCGAGAAGCCGATCGGCCGCGACCTTGCGAGCGCGATCGAAATCAATAGCCAGCTCGCACGCCATTTCGACGAGAGCCAGATTTTCCGCATCGACCATTACCTCGGCAAGGAGACCGTCGAAAATCTGATGGTCCTGCGCTTTGCCAACGCGATCTTCGAACCTATCTGGAGCGCCCGCTTCATCGACCACGTGCAGATCACCGTGGCCGAGCAGGAGGGCGTCGGCACGCGCGCCGCGTATTACGATCACGCCGGCGCATTACGCGACATGGTCCAGAGCCACATACTGCAAGTCCTCTGCATGATCGCCTCCGAGCCGCCACGCTCAACCAGTTCCGACGCGGTGCGCGATTGCAAGCTGGACATCATCCGATCGCTGCGCCCCTACGATCGCACAGACGTCGACCGGCTGGTCGTGCGCGGCCAGTACGTCGAGGGGCTGTGCGGGGGCGAAAAGGCCAAGTCTTATCGCGACGAGGATCACGTCAATCCTGATTCCAGGACCGAGACTTTCGTCGCACTCAAGTGCTACATCGAAAACTGGCGATGGGCCGGCGTCCCGTTCTATCTACGCACCGGCAAGCGCCTGCCGCACCGCGCGAGCGAAATCGCGATCTACTTCAAACAGGTCCCGCGCATCCTCTACAACGCGCGGCCCGCACCCGCCCTGCCGCCCAATTATCTCTCGATTCGCATTCAGCCTGATGAAGGGCTCGCGCTCAATATCATCTCGAAGGTTCCGGGGCAGACCCTCCGGCTCAATCCGGTCGATGTCGATTTCCATTACAAGACCGCTTCGCCAGAGGCTTACGAGACCCTGCTGAGCGACGTCATCGTGGGCGATCAGACGCTTTTTATGCGGCGCGATACGATCGAGGCAGCCTGGCGTTTCGTGCAGGTGATCCTCGACGCGTGGGACTCCTCCGATGCGACTCCATTTCCATATGCGGCGGGCTCCTGGGGCCCAACCGAATCCGCCCTGCTGATCGCACGCGACGGGCGAGCCTGGCGGACGCTCTGATGAATGCGCCTTTATCCAGCGTTAGTTATGCTCGAGGTGGCATCAACGAGCTCAATGTGGAATTGACCAAGCGCGCCGTCCGGTCAGCGGCGCAGGCCGTGGAGTCAGCACCGCTCGACGGATTTCAACGCGCCTGAGCGCAAACCTCTCGGAGTGATCGAAAGGCGTCACCAACGGGAACTCGAAAGCCGGAAATTGGCACGCGGGAAATTGGCAAACAGGAAATCGGATCGATGATGGATGTGATTCTGGCCGGCGATATCGGCGGCACCAAGACCCATCTCGGACTGTTCCGCGCCACCGGATCGGATCTGCAACCGGTTCGCGATCACGTTTACCACACCTCTGCCTTCCAAAGTCTCGAAGAGGCATGCGCAGCTTTTCTCGCTCGCGATGATCGAATCGGCGCAGCCTGCTTCGGCGTGCCCGGGCCGGTTATCGACGGCGTCAGTCACGCCACCAACATCGCCTGGGGCATGTCCCAGGATTCAATTCAGCGCGCGATCGGCGGCGTTCCCACCCGCCTGATGAATGATCTCGAAGTGACCGCCTATGGCCTGCCGTATCTGAAAGAATCCGAGGTCGCAGTGCTGCATCGCGGCGAGGATCGGCGCGGTCCCGCCAATATCGCGGTCATCGCGGCCGGCACCGGCCTCGGCGAGGCGGCGCTGATAACGACGCCCGGCGGCTACGTCGCAGTTCCTGGCGAAGGTGGCCATTGCGATTTCGCACCGCGTGGATTGGAGCAATGCGCACTGCTCGATTTCCTTATGCGGGAGTTCGACCACGTCAGCTTCGAGCGGGTGCTCTCGGGTCCCGGCCTCCATAACATTTATCGCTTCGTGGTTACACGCAACCCGGCTCCGGAGCCTGACTGGCTCGCGGCACGGATACGCACCGAGGACCCCGCGGCCGTCATCGGCGAGAGCGCAATCGCGGGACGCGACGCCCGCTGTGTCCATGCGCTCGAAATTTTCACCGCGATTTACGGCGCGGAGGCGGCCAACCTCGCACTCAAATATCTCGCGACCGGCGGCGTCTATCTCTGCGGCGGGATCGCTCCAAAAATTCTGCCGTTCCTCCAACAGGGCGGATTGATCGCGGCCTTTCTCGACAAGGGCCGCCTGCGTTCGACCCTCGAAAAGTTCGGCATTCGCGTCTCGCTCAATCCGTCGGCGGCACTGCTCGGCGCGGCTCGGGCCGGTCTCGCGATGATGGAGAAATAAAACCCGCACCGCTTTAACGGTGCCTGATCTCAAATCAAAATCTATGTCAGAGAGAGGACTAATCCGATGTTGACCAAGCGCGTGCGCGAAATTCTTTCCTATTACGATTCTGAAAATGCCGGCGTGCGCAGCAATCTCGCACGCTTTTTCGGCCACGGGCGGCTCGCTGGCACCGGCAAGCTGGTGATCCTGCCGGTCGACCAGGGCTTCGAGCACGGCCCCGCGCGGAGTTTTGCCGTGAATCCGCCCGCCTACAATCCGCTCTACCATTTCCAGTTGGCGATCGACGCCGGCTGTAGTGGCTATGCGGCGCCGCTCGGCTTCATCGAGGCCGGCGCGACCGAATACGCGGGCGAACTCCCGCTGATTCTCAAGCTGAACAACCACGACGTGCTGTTCGACGATCCCAATCCGATCTCCGCGGTCACCGGCAGCGTCGGCGATGCGCTCCGGCTCGGATGCGCCGCAGTCGGCTTCACCATCTACCCCGGCTCCTCCGAGAGTAAGGAGATGTACGAGCAGTTGCGCGAAATCGCCGAGGAGGCCAAGCAGTGCGGCCTGGCGGTGGTCGTATGGTCATATCCGCGCGGCTCAGGCATCTCCAAAGAAGGCGAGACCGCCCTCGACGTCGTCGCTTATGCGGCCCAGATCGCGGCGCAACTCGGCGCGAACATCGTCAAGATCAAGCTGCCTTCGGCACATATCGAATTGGCTGAGGCGAAAAAAGTTTACCAGGCGCAAAAGATTCCGCTGGAGACACTCGCCGAGCGCGTGCGCCACGTCGTGCAGAGCTGTTTCGACGGCCGGCGCATCGTGATTTTCTCGGGTGGCCCGAAGAGCGACGACGCTACGATGCTTGAAGAGGCCAAAGCGATCAAAGCCGGTGGCGGCTTCGGGTCGATCATCGGCCGCAACTCGTTTCAGCGTCCCAAGCCCGAGGCCATCGCGATACTGAACAAAATCATGGACATCCACGCCGGCTGATTTATACCCAGGACCAATCATGGGGCGGTGATGATCAGGACGTGATCATCGCCGCCTAATTTGCAGCGGCCTCAGGCGCCGCGGTCTAATCTGTAATTGCGTGGTCTGCCGCGGGCTAATCACGGCCGTCCGATCCATGACCGCGCGATTCCTCCACAACACTGAGCGAGCCGTCGCCTCGCAGCTACGATCCGTGAGGCCGCTACGAGCTTCTCCATCAGCTCTTGAACCACTCGTGATCGAGGTCCTCGAGAGTCTTAGCCGCCAGCCCGCGCATCGCGATCGTCAATCATCGAAAGACGTCAATCGGTGAAACACTTGCGGCGCCTCGCCAGCCGCGCGCAAAATCACCGCGAACAATCTTTAGCGCACGCGGAGAACAGACCCATGAAGTACGACGAATACCAGTTTCTCGAATTCACCCGCCATGACGACGGTATCCTGCTGATCACGATCAACCGCCCCGACGTGCTCAACGCGACCAACGCCCGCCTGCATTGGGAGTTGAGCCGCGTGTGGAGGGATATCGACGACGATCCCGACACCAACGTCGTCATCGTCACCGGCAAGGGCCGTGCGTTTTCGGCCGGCGGCGACCTCGACATGATCGAACAGATGAAGGGCAACCACGCCAACATCTCGCAGGCGATGCGCGAAGCGGGCGACATCGTTTACAACATCGTCAATTGCGAGAAGATCATCATCTCTGCGATCAACGGCGTCGCCGTCGGCGCGGGCCTCGCAGTGGCTTTTATGGCCGACATCACGATCGCGTCCGAAGCAATGCGTATTACCGACGGCCATCTGCGCCTGGGCGTTGCCGCGGGCGACCATGCGGTCATCCTATGGCCGCTGCTATGCGGCCTGGCCAAGGCCAAGTACTACCTCATCACGGCCGATTTTATCGACGGCAAGGAGGCCGAGCGCATCGGGCTGGTTAGCCTCTGCGTGCCCGCCGACAAATTGATGGACAAGGCCTTCGAAGTCGCGCGCAAAATTGCCCGCGGCCCACAGCAAGCAGCGCGTCTGACCAAGCGCGCACTCAACAACTGGGTGAAGACCTTCGGACCGCATTTCGATGCGTCGCTCGCATTCGAGATGCTCGGCTTCTTTAGCGCCGACGTGACTGAGGGTGTCGCTGCAGTCAAGGAGAAACGCCCGCCGGTCTTCCCCCATCTCAAGAAGTAGCCGGACCACCCTTCCGAGCGGGACGAACCGATTGGCTTCAGCCAATCCGTTCGTCCCGCTCCATCCGATGCGATCGCTTCAGTTGAATCGTCGCGCAGGGTCCTTGAATGCCGACGGCATTCGGGACCCTGCCGCGGACCGCGGCGCGAAGCCCTAAGGAAGCTCTGCACAAGTTTCCTTCGTTTGGCCGCGCCGACTCGCTCAAAGGGAGTATGCTGTTTCGAGCTTTATGTGCGCTGCGGAACGACGAGCCACGATAAGGGGAGCCGAAGAGGTACAAAGTCTTTTTTTACAAAACAAACTACATTTTCCCTAGCACTTTCTTACACTTTCCCGTTTTGGAGGCCTGCAAACCATCAACTCTGAGCGTCGCCAGGCACCCCTGCGACCCGATCAAACGAGTCTGCGACGTGCGCATCGATTAAGATTCTTAATCGGCGCGCCCGCTTGCAGAGCTTACCTAGCGCCTTCGCCCGCGAACTTCGCTATCCTCTCGGCATCATGTCGGTACAATCATGAAAGCATGCGTGTTTAAGGCGGTCGGCGCGCCGCTCGAAGTCGTCGAACTCCCCGATCCCGTAGCCGGGCCAGGCGAACTCGTGGTGCGCGTTAAGGCTTGCGGCATTTGCGGCTCCGACCTTCATGCCGCCACTTCCGCCAAGGCGAAGCTGCCGCCGGGGACCATCATGGGCCACGAACTCGCCGGCGTAGTAGATCAGATCGGCCCTGATGTGAACGGGTTCGAGCGTGGCGATCCGGTCGTCGTGATGTCCTACCTGGCGTGTGGCGAATGCGCCAATTGCCGCGCCGGCCTCGGCATGCGCTGCGAAGCGACGGCACTGGTCGGCTTCGGCGAAGCACCCGGTGGCTATGCGGAACTGATCAAGACCCGGCCCGGCAGTATCTTCAAGATGCCCCCTGCGATGAGTTTTCGCGCCGCCGCGACGGTCGAGCCGCTGGTGGTCGGTCTCCATGGATTGCGCCGCGCGCGCTTCCAGGCCGGCGAGACCTGCATGATCATGGGCGCCGGATCGATCGGCCTGATGACGCTGCTGTGGGCGCGCTTTGCCGGCGCCCGCACGATCGTAGTCTCGGACCTTCTGCTCGACCGGCGTGAAGTCGCGCTCAAGCTCGGCGCCGACGCCGCGGTCGATCCGCGGATGCATAGTCCGTCCGTCGCGATGCAACGCCTTACCGGCGCCGGACCCGACGTCACCTTCGAATGCATCGGCGAGGCCGGCACCATGGCGCAAGCGATTTCTCATGCGCCCCGTGGCGGCCGGATCGCCATCCTCGGCGTCTCGATGGAAGACGACGGCTTTCCGCCTGCGCTCGCGATGAGCAAGGAACTGGAAATCAACTTCAGCCTCGGGCTGGAGCCGGGCGAGGTCGAAACCGCGATCGCAGTGCTCGCTTCCGGACGCCTCTCGACTGACGCGATGATAACTCACACGGTCGGCATCGACGATTTGCCGCGCGCATTTGCGGCCCTGACCCTACCTACGAAGCAAACGAAGGTAATGCTCGAATTCTGAGACGCGCAGTCCCCACTACATAAGATGTGCACTATGCGCACTACACGATGTTAATATAAGGTACTTCCTGCGGATTGGCTTTTTCTGAAATCTACCATCGGTCGAATTTCTCTATCTGTCCGGGGGAGCAAACATTGTGATTCCGAAACTTGCACTGGGTATAGCGGGCCTCTCACTCATGGTCGTCGCCGGCGTCGGCTTCAACCCGGCAAATGCCTGGGCGACCGCGGGCAAAAAAGTTGACTGCGACAAGGTCGTCTCCGAAGTCCACGCCGGCAAAAAGACCAAAGACATCGCGAAAGATCTGAGTATCTCGACCTCAAGCGTTTACCGCTGCAAGAAGAAGGTCAGCACCAGCGCTTCCAAGAGCACGACCAAAGAGGTCGTCACCAGCAACTCGGTGGCCCCTGCCGTGGCAAGGCCGCCTGCCGCTAAATAGCCTGCGCACTGACCATAGATATGAGGGATATTCCGCACCATGGTCAATAATGGGATCCGGACTTTCCGCGTGCTCGCGGTGGCTATGCGGCGCCGATCAGGCGGTCGCGCAGCGCCTTGTCATTAGCTATATCAATGGCCGTCCATGCCATTGCGAGCGCGCCGTCCACGATCGCGCGATCGGCATCGGGCGTCGCGCATGCCGCGGTAAACTCCGGCTGATGATTCACCGCCGGCATCGAGTTGATCCCGATTAGCGGATGAATCGCAGGCAGCGCCAATGACACGTTGCCCATATCGGTTGATCCGGCGCCCATCGCGCGCGAATGTCCGGCGCCTCGTGACGCCTTGGGATCAGGATCGATGAAACTGCGTCCGAGCGCTTCCGCATTGCGCCGGTAGATCGATACCAGGTCGCGATCGTGCTGCATCTCGGCGTACGGCTTGTCACCACCCACGATCTCATATCTACATCCAGTAGCAATCGCTCCGGCCTCGAAACATCGATGCACTTTTGGTATCAGATCACCAAGCTTCTCCAGTGTTCGCGCTCGCACCATATACTTCGCCGCCGTATGCGCGGGCACGATATTCGGCGCCTCACCGCCCTTCGTGACGATGCCGTGGATGCGATCGGTATCGCGAATATGCTGACGCAACAGCCCGATCGCCGTCTGCGCGACGGTCAACGCATCAGCCGCATTGATGCCAAGTTCGGGGAAGGCCGACGCGTGCGCCTCCTTCCCGGTATAGAGTACGTCAAACATCGCGGCCGCTATGATCTGCGGCGCCGATATGTCCACCGGCGCGGGATGAACCATCATCGCAGCGTGCACGCCACCGAAACCGCCTTGCTCGAGCATCAGAATCTTTCCGCCCGCGTTACAAATCTCCTCCGCTGGCGTACCGAGCAGAGTAATCGTCAACCCCGCGTCGTCCGCAACCTTCGCCGCCGCGATCGCAGCACCGGCGCCCATAGCCGCAATGAGATTGTGGCCGCAAGCGTGACCGATTCCCGGCAGGCTGTCGTATTCCGCACACATCGCGATATGCAGCGGACCAGAGCCGATCCGCGCGGCAAATGCCGTCGGCATCCCGCAGATCCCACGCTCCACCGCGAAGCCCGCATCCGCCATCATTTCACACAGCCATGCCGACGCGCGCTCCTCTTCAAATCCCAGTTCCGGATACGCATGAATCCGATGACTCAATTCGATCAGTTCTGGCTCGATAGTAGCTAACCGTTCGCGTCCTCCGGCTTTGGCATCCATCTCGATCCTCCACAATCTCAACTAGCTATTCCAGCTAGACCCTTGTAGCACCCCGCCCTCGCAACTTCCCAGCACTTGTCGCGTCGCGCGCTACCGGCTAAGCAATGATGCATCATGGCCAAGTGCGATTTGTGCGAATTGAAAGAATACACTCCCTGGTACGCGAGCTTCACCCAGCCCTTCCGCTTCACCATCCTCGATTGCGATTCCTGCGATACTCCTATGGCAGTGCTGGGCGATCATCGCGCGGAGCCGACCGCCGAAGAACGCGCCTTCATGATCGATGCGCTGTCGCTGGTCGCCCGCTCGAAGTACGGCGAAGGCGAGTTCATCATCGATGGCTTGATGCGCCAGATCCCGGACCATTGCCACATGCACGCCCGTCCCAAGCGCTGGCGTGGCTAAGATCGTGGAAGCGGCGGCGACCGTAACACTGCCGCGGCGCCCGTTAGGCTATCGCGCATCGCTCGCAAGCGGTGCTTATGCAAATGCGCATTTACTACTCTCCTCTGCGGAGTATTTGGTAATCCTGGAGCCTTATGTTATATGCGCCCCGTAGCCGCACGCGACAGGGCCGGGGGGCTCATTTGCCGTCGTGCGCGGGGGACAGAAGCAATACTCCGTACGGAGGTTCTCGGGGGAATGGTAATCGGCGTAGTCAAATGGTTCAGCCCCAAAAAGGGTTATGGCTTCCTCACTATGAATGACGGTCAGGAAGTCTTCGTCCACTATACAGCCATTGATGGCAACGGATTCCGCTCGCTCGAACAAGGCGAACAGGTCCAATTCGACGTGACGGAGGGTCCTAAGGGATTGCAGGCAGCAAAGGTCACTCGCAATAGCGCGCCGGCTGCCGCGAGCATGCGTCCCGGATCATAGCGAGAGTTTAACCGGCCGGTCCCGCGTTGCCCGGTTTATGTCCCGGGCGGCGCGGCATAGGATAGGCCCGGATGCAAACCTCGTCAAACGGTACGGCGAGTCCGCAATGGCTGCCGCGAGCGCTATCTAATTGCCCGCAAGGGACAGCGCTCGCACTGACTGTTCTTATAGCCTTGGGCGTTCGTCTGTACCTGAGCCTGACGAGCTATTGCATCGCCGGTGACGGCGTCGCTTATCTTGCGATGGCCCGCGACTTCGCCGCGGGCGCGCCGGACAAAGCGCTCGCGGCGGTGTTCTCGCCGCTATACCCTTGGACCATCGCGGCCGTCCATCCGCTGATTCCTGACTGGGAACTGGCCGGCAACTTAGTATCCGCGATCCTCGGCAGCGCCGCCGTCGCGACCGTCTACTTGATGACGCGCGAGGCTTTCGCACGTACCGACCTCGCGATCGGTGCCGCGGTGCTGACCGCGATCCATCCCGATCTCGCCGCCTACTCCGCCTCAGTCCGCACGGAGGCGGGCTTCGTCTTTCTGCTCACCGCGGCAATGTGGTTATTGATCGCGGGTCTCAAGCGCCATCGAATCGCGATCGTCGTAGCCGCCGGTATTAGCAGCGGGATCGCCTATCTCTATCGCACCGAAGCGATCGGCTTGCCGCTCTTCGTGGCGGGCTTCGTGCTCCCTGCGGCGCTCTGGTGGCGTCGATGGAGCTTACGATGGGCCGTCGCCGCGACCATAGCCTTCGCCCTGAGCTTCCTTATGGTTGCCGCGCCCTACCTGATTTATCTGCGGGAAACCACGGGGCATTGGAGCGTCGGCCGTGAGTTCACCGCCGCGATGATGTATGGGATGGGCGAGGTCGCGCCCGATACACTTAAGTGGCAACGCCTCGGCTATTCGACCAGCGTCTCGCCTTTCGCACCGATTGTAGCCAACCCGTGGCTGTATCTCGAAAAGGTCGCAGGCGACTTTTTCGCTTCGTTGTACGGCTTCGTCCAGGCCCTGGGCGGATTGCTGACGGTACTGATGTTCGTCGGCATCTGGCGGCGTGGACGCGCCTTGCTCGATAGTTTTGCCGAGACCATGCTCGCGCTGTTCACCGCCTTCTACCTCGCCGGCTTCTCGTTCTCCTATACCGGCGCCCGCTTCATGGTGCACCTGATTCCGTTCACGTTCGGCTGGGTGATGATCGGGCTCGAGGCCGCCTCTGATGCTTTCCGCCGTCTGATTGCAAGCACTAGCTTCGCAACTGTGCCACAGTGCGCACCCGCCGTCGCGCTCGCGTTCATCATGTTGCCACAGACCCTCTGGCCCATCGGCTACGATATGCGTGGGGTGCGCTATGCCGGCGAGGAGATTGCTCGGCGTACCGCCGGCCAACCCGCAGCCGTGGTCGCCCGCGACGGACGCTTCGCCTATTACGCGCACGCGAGCTTGATCATGATGCCGTTCACGACGGTTCCCAATCTTTGCGCATGGCTCCAATTGCACACGCACAACGATGCGACCTATCTGGTGCTGGCCAATAGCGACGAACGCCGCTTCGGCATTACCACCACAACTCAATGCGTCTCGTTCATACGTCGCTATCCGCGCTACGGCACCCGGTACTACGATCTGTTCCGGGTCCGGCACTCGAAATGACCCGGCCGTTATGCTCGGATCGTCCTGTCCCCGATGCAAACTGAATCAATCATAGCCGGCGCCGTTTCGATTACCTCCGCGACCGCGCCCATCGAAATCTCGCAAGTCGAAATCTCGATTGTTGTGCCCGTTCGTAACGAGGCCGCCAGCCTGGAGGAGTTCTTCATTCAGTTGTTGCCCGTACTCGAACGCCTCGGCACGACCTGGGAAGTTATTTGCGTCAACGATGGCAGCACCGACGCGACTCTCGACCTTCTGCTCGAGTTTCATCGCCGCACGCCAGTTATCAAGGTCATCAGCCTATCGCGCAACTTTGGCAAAGACATCGCGCTCAGCGCCGGTTTTGATTTCGCTCGCGGCGCAGCCGTCATCCCAATCGACGCCGATCTGCAGGACCCACCCGAATTGATCGTGCCGATGGTCGCGAAATGGCGCGAGGGCTTCGATGTGGTCTTCGCCACACGCACGCGCCGCAACGGTGAGAGTTGGCTCAAGCGCATCACCGCGCGCTACTTCTATGAAATCTTCGACCGCATCACTGACATCCCGATCCCCCACGATACGGGTGATTTTCGCCTGCTCGATCGCCGCGTAGTCGACGTCCTGGTCCGACTCCCGGAACGCACCCGTTTCATGAAAGGACTGTTCGCCTGGGTCGGCTTCAAGCAGGCTGCTATCACTTTCGATCGCGGCCCGCGCCATTCCGGCGATACCAAGTGGAGCTACTGGCGGCTGTGGAACTTCGCGCTCGACGCTATCACCTCGTTCAGTTCGCTACCCCTCAAAATCTGGAGCTACCTGGGTCTCGCGATTTCAGTTTTCGCCTTTCTCTACGCGATTTTTCTGGCTGCCCTCAAGCTCTTCCGCGGTATCGACTTACCCGGTTATGCCTCACTGATGGTCGCGGTGCTGTTCTTCGGGGGCGTGCAGCTAATCTCACTCGGCATCATCGGCGAGTACCTCGCGCGCATGTACAGTGAGGTCAAGGGGCGTCCGCTTTATCTCGTGCGAGATTCGTGGGGCTTCGATCAAAAGCCGAGCTAGTGTCCGTAGCTAGTAGTTCGGACAAGTAGTAATCGATTCGAATTACTCGGTCTTCTGCCAATATAGATATGTTGCGAAGCTCTGACTCAGGACGCTAGCCATCCGATGGACCCCAGTCTCTATCCGCGAATGGCCCAGGTCGAAGACGCTCATTGGTGGTTTGCCGCGCGTCGCGCGATCGTCGATCGCATCATCGATCGGCTCGACTTGCCGTCCGATGCTGCGATTCTGGAACCCGGATGCGGTACTGGCGGAAACTTTCCGATGCTCGCACGGCGCGGTCAACTCTATGCTCTTGACGCCGACGAAAGTGCCATCGGTTTCGCCCAATCGCGCGGCCTCGCCCACGTCGCCCGTGGCTCCCTTCCCGATTTGATCCCGTTCGGCGATCGTCGCTTCGATCTCGTCGTGATGACCGACGTGCTCGAGCATCTCAAGGATCAAGCCCGCACTCTACGCGCTTTGCACGCACGCCTGCGTCCCGGCGGATGGCTCCTAATGACCGTGCCCGCGATGGCCTGGCTCTGGAGCGATCACGACGTTACCCATCACCATCAGCGGCGTTACCGTGCGAGCACCTTGCGCGGCCTCGTCAGCACCGCCGGCTTCGACGTGAAGTATCTTAGCTACTACAATTTTCTGCTCTTCCCGATCATCGCCGGCGCGCGAATATTACAGCGCTTGAACTCGCGCGCTCGCGACGGCGTCAACCGCCGCCACGACCTCGCAATGCCGTCGGCGACGCTTAACTCGCTGCTCCAGTGGATTTTCTCGAGCGAGCGCTACCTCGTCGGCACCATGCGGATCCCCTTCGGGGTCTCGCTCATTGTGCTCGCTCGCGCCCTCCCGGCGATTGAGTCGGCTTCGGCTGCATCCGCCAGTGCAAATTAGTCCTCGACGCATTCTGGCCGAGAGCGCCGCCGTATTCGCTACGGCCTTCGCCTTTCTCCTCGCGCTTGCGCCCGCCTCACCCTTCTCCCATGAGCTCGGCGTCTGCGAGTCCGGCGCCGTGCGCGACGTCCTTGCGGGCAACTTTATTCTGCCGCACTTCATCCCGGGCCCGATGGTCCACGTGCCGCCGCTCTACTGGTGGACCGCAGCGCTCGGCGTGCGCGCCTTCGGATGGACCGAAATCGCATTGCGAATGCCCTCGATGATCGCCGCGGCGCTGACCTGCTCGATCGTATTCGCGTGGGCTGCAATCGCGATTAATCGCCGCACCGCATTCTGGGCCGCCTCATCCCTTCTCCTGTGTCATTTCTTTCTCGACGCCGCCCGGCAGCCCCGGATGGACTCGATGCTCGCGCTCTTCGTAACCGCCGCCGCCTTCGGATTGGAGCGCGCACTTCGTCCTTCACGCTCCCCCCACGATCCAGACGACAGCAGCCTCTCCATAGATTCCCGCTTCTCCGATACCTCCGACGACCCTGAAGTCCCCGACGCCCATGCTGCAACAACGCCAACCGATTCGGCGTCGCGGCGCACTGGTCTCGCTCTCGCCGCTATCATGATGGGCCTCGGCATCCTGACCAAAGGTGTCCTCGGAATTCTCTTACCGGGCCTGGCCGCCGGCCTTTATATCGTCGTTCGCCGCCGCTGGCGCGACCTCTTTCGACCCGGCCTTATAGTCACTTTCGTCGTCGCTCTGGCGATTGGACTTTCATGGTACTTCGCCGCCTATCAAGTCGGCGGCAACAAGTTCCTTCAATGGCAACTCGCGATGAATCTGTGGAGCCGCTTCATCCCGGCCGGAGCGGGCGGTGCCGGCTACTGCGTCCATCCGTTCTGGTATTTCACGCCAGCAACCATCGCTGGCTTCCTTCCATGGAGCCTTTATCTGCCGGCTCTCGCGATATACGAGTGGCCACGGCGTGGCCGCAATCTGCCTGAAGCGACGGTCTTCACGCTGTGCTGGTTCACGGCGATTTTCGTCTTCTTCTCAACTTCGCACGGTAAATGCCTGGTCTATATTCTGCCGGCGTTTCCACCGCTCGCTATCCTAACCGGCATTACCATCGACGCCGCCGCATCCGCGCTATCCGCTTCTAGCGAGCGCACATCCAAGCCGCCCGTTTCACTTGATCGCGCCTTTACGATCGCGTTCGTAATCGCGAGCGCGATCGTCGCCATCGCCGCAATTGCGATTGCTCTCGCCGGGGTCGCCGCACTGATGTTCGGTTTGCCACCGGCATTGTCAGTCTCGCTCCATCCTACGGATCGCCACTTCCTCGAGATCTTTGCCGCATTGGCCGCGCGCTCATCGCCCGCACTGCTCGTGTGGATATTCGCATTCATGGCGAGCGCAACTGTGACGCTCGTCGGACTGCGGCGGCGCTCCGCTCAAATCGCCGCGGCCGGGGTTTTCGGCATTGCCGCCGCCGGATCTTTCTTTTGGTTCGCTGTGATGAATCCCGCTCTCGCCGAACGCGAGACCCTGCGCGATTTCGCCCGCGCCGTCGCACTCTCGGTTCCGGCCGGCAATAGCGTCGCCCATCTTGGCTTGAGCGATTGCGATCTTAACTTCTACTCGCCGCAGCCGCTGACACCCGTCTATCGTCTAACCTGTGACGCGAACGCACCCCGCTTTATTGTCGCCCGCAAGCTGGATTTTGCCGCGCCGCCCAACACGAGCCGGGCCTGCTTCAAGATCATTCTCGAATCGCCGTCCCTCGACAGCAAAGGTCCGCGCGTGCTACTCGAGCGTCTCCCGTAAATCTTTCCTAACCCCTGACCGCGTACTCGATCGCTCCAATAGTTGTTATTTGCGTTTTTTGGCGGGCGCTTTAACGGCTTTCGCATTCGCGATGGGCGTCGATTTTGCCGCCGTCTTCGCCGGTGTCAATTTTTTCGCCGCGACCGCCGGCGACTTGACCGCGCGCGCATGCGCCGATGGACGCGCAGACTTCTTCGCGGCCGGACGCGATGCGGCGGCCACTGCCTCCGTCTCGTCCACTTCAAGCCCGCGCGTGCTGAACGACCGCTTCTTGATTAATACCCGCCGCTCGCCCTCGAAGACGGTCTCGGCGCGCTGATTGACGCCCCAATGACGGAAATGTACCAGGCCGACGTTCTTGTGCCCGCGGCACACGGCAGGGCTATCGTCTTTGCCGACGACCTCGGTGAATGCGTAGAGCGTATCGCCGTGAATGACCGAGATCCGAAAGCGCACCTTGTCGAGTCCGACCTCTTCGACCGCCTGCTCACCCGTGTCCTGCATCGCGAGACCGACTACCAGCGACGCGGTGACGCCGCCGAAGACGATGCGATGTTTTTGCGCCGCCGCGGTTTCAGCGAGGTGCTCGTTAAAATGCAACTGCGCGGTGTTCAGCACGAGGTTCGTGATGAGCACGTTTTCGAGCATCTCCATAGTTTTGCCGCGCGCGTGTTCGTAGACATCGCCGACGATGAAGTCTTCATAGTAATTGCCCTTGCCGGTCAGGGCCGCGGCGTCGAGGCTCATTCGTTGCCTCCCAGAAGCCGATCGGAAATGATACGCAACTGGATCTGCGACGTGCCCTCGAAAATCTTGGTCAGCCGGGCGTCGCGCCAATAGCGCTCGATGGGAAAATCTTTGGTATAGCCGTAGCCGCCGTGAATCTGCAGGGCGTCGCTGGTGACGCGCTCCGCCATCTCGGAGGCGAAGTACTTGACCATCGACGCTTCCTTGTCGCAGCGCCGCTTGCTATCAACCTCGGTCGCGACGAAATACATCAATTGCCGAGCCGCTTCGATATTCGCCGCCATATCAGCCAGCTTGAAGCGAATCGCCTGGAACTCGGCGATCGGCTGCTTGAATTGCACACGCCGCTGCGAGTACACGATCGAATCCTCCAGCGCCCCACGTGCCAAGCCAATCGCGCGCGCCGCGGTGTGCACCCGGGCAATTTCCAGGAACGCCATCATGGTGTAGAAGCCGCGACCCTCCTTACCGATCACCGTCGAAGCCGGGATGTGGAAATTATCGAAATGAAGCTCCCAGGTCTTCCACCCGAAATAGCCAATCTTGCGAATCGGCGAGCCGGTCACACCCTCGGGAAACTTGCCGCGTTCCTTCTCGATCAAGAACTGAGTAATGCCGACGTGGCGGCGCTTTTCCTCCGGCGGCGAAGTCCGCGCGAACAGATGGATGAAATCCGCCCCATCGGCAAAGGTGCACCAGGTCTTGGTGCCGTTGACGACGAACTGATCGCCCTCGCGCGTCGCCCGGCATGAGACGTTGGCCAGGTCGGAACCCGCATCCGGCTCAGACAGTGAGAACGCGCCGAGGAATTCGCCACGCGCCATCGCCGGATAGTACTTCCGCTTCTGTTCCTCGCTGGCATCGCCATAGATTCCGTTGCCGCGTGCGATGATACTGCCGACGCTCATCCAGGCCCGCGCAAGTTCCTCCGCCACCAATGCGTACTCGAAAGCGCCGAGACCCAAGCCACCGTACTCTTCGGGAATGAGTATCCCGAAGTAACCGAGCGCGCCCATCTTGTTGCGCAACTCCATTGGGATCTCGCCTTCAACCGGATCGAGCTTGTTCGCGATCGGGAGCACCTCGTTCATCGCAAAGTCGCGCGCGGCCTGCTGGATCATTTTGCGTTCTTCAGTCAGATAGCTCATTTGGCGGTGCCTCGTTTGGGGATCAGGTTGGAGCGGCGGAAATCGACCACTAAGGCTTTGTCGCCGTCGGCGAGGAACCCCTCGGTATGCCACGTCACGATCCCGCTGTCCGGACGGCTTTGCGATTCGCGCTTGTCCGTTACAATGCTGCGCGCGACCAGCGTTGCACCTGGATAGACCTGACGATGAAAGATGAGATTGTCCACGCCCAGAAATAGTCCACCGGCTTCGCTGAGATCCTCGACCGACAGCCCGAAGACGGTCAGGAATACCAGCATTGGGTTGATGAGGATCTTGCGATGGCCATGCGCACGCGCATACGGCGCGTTGAAGTAGAGCGGGTTGTAGCTAAGCGTCAAGGTCGAAAAGAGCGCATTATCGCCCTCGTTCAGCGTGCGGCCCCAGTGATGCTCGAAGACCTGGCCGACTTGAAAATCATCGAACAGATTTCCCTTCGGCAGTTTTCTGGCCTTCGCGCGCCAATCGTCACTCATTTTCGATACTCCGTGTTTTCAATTGCACTGCCACTTCGTCCCTTGGACCAATTGCGATTCGGCTGGCAGTTGTTCACGCAAGGTCCGTTAATCTGCCATTCGGAAGGGTTTCACTGCAAACAAAGGGAGAGTGAGAGCAACGATTGTCGGGTAAAATCGAACCCTTCGCCGGGGACCGGCGGATGGTATAGTGCCGATACTTTATCCACGCGCGAGGATTACGATGACCATTCGATTCCTTTCGATGATGCTGGCGGTCGGCACGATCCTGGCGGCCGCAGCACCCGCTCGAGCATTCGATCTCTCGAAAATGCTCGGAAATCCCAATCAGGACCAGGCGCTCGACACCTTCAAGCTGATCCACGTCTCTGACCTCGCCGCGTCGGTCGCCAATCCTCAAAGCGGTGTTCAGATCTATGACGCCAACCTTCCCGACACCCGTGCGGAATACGGCATCATCCCAGGCGCGCATCTGCTGCTTTCCGCCGACGGCTATAGCGTTGCGCAAACACTTCCCTCCAACAAAGACTCCAAGTTGGTGTTCTACTGCAAAAATACTCAATGCATGGCTTCCCACGAAGCAGCCCGCCGCGCGGTCGGAGCCGGTTATAAAGACGTCAATGTAATGTCCGATGGCATCCTGGGCTGGAAGAAGGCTGGCCAGCCGACTGTCGCCGTGAGCGAACCGAAAGTCGGAAATTCCTGATTCCGGAGGTTCTCGCGATGACTTGGGCGGCCTGATGAGCTGCCGCAGTTCATCTGTAGAGTGTTCGCCATTCACGACGGGCAATGGCATATAGTTGCGCCGTGGCGCCGAACTCATTCGCATCGCCCTCTCCTTCAGCGGAAACCGCGGTCCGCGAACTCACGCTACGCGCCTTTATCCTAGGCGCGGTATTAGCGATTATTCTCGGCGCCGCCAACGCCTACCTTGGCCTATACGCGGGCATGACCGTGTCCGCGAGTATTCCGGCTGCGGTCATCTCGATGGCGGTGCTGCGCCTCTTCGGCCACTCGACGATTCTCGAGAACAATGTCGTCCAGACCATCGCATCGGCGGGCGAAGCGGTCGCCGCGGGCGCAATCTTCACCTTCCCGGCGCTCGTGATTCTTGGCCACACCGGACCGCTGCCATATTGGGACGTAACTATGCTGTGCTTGGCGGGCGGCACGATGGGCAGTCTGCTGGTAGTTTTCCTGCGGCGCGCCTACATCGTTGAAGAGCAACTGCCATTTCCCGAGGGGGTCGCCTGCGCCCAGGTTTTGCGCACAGGTGCCGACGAATCGGCGAGCGCGGCACCCTTGGCGTGGGGCGGCATAGTCTCGGCGGCGCTCAAAGCGTCGCAGGATATTTTCGGCTTCATCCCCAGCACGCTCGGCGATGCGAGATGGATCGGGCGCGTGACGGTAGCGGGATCGATCAATGTCTCGGCGGCGCTTGTCGGCGTCGGCTATATCGTGGGCTTCGGCATCGCGAGTCTGGTCTTTTTGGGCGGCGCGATTGGATGGCTGGTAGCGATTCCGATCACCAGCGCGTTTCATCCCGAACTTCGATCGCTGGGCGCAGCAGATGCGGCGCATCAGATCTGGAGCACGCAAACGCGCTATCTCGGCGTCGGCGCGATGTTGGTCGGCGGGGTCTTAACGCTGTGGCGCTTGCGCGGCGCGATCAGCCGCGGCCTCGCCGAAAGCGCGCGGATGCTGCGCGAGCGCGGCAGCGCCGTCGGCACTCGTCGTGAGGATCGCGACATTTCTGCGCCTGCCGTGATCGGTTCGGTCGCCCTCTGCGTCCCGGTGGTTTTCGCGATCTGTTTCCATCTGAGCCACCATCTGTTGCTCAGTGCGGCACTGGCGATCGCCTTGGTGGTCATCGGATTCTTTGCCACCGCCATCGCCGGCTACCTGACCGGCATCGTCGGCGCGTCGAACAACCCGGTGTCCGGAGTGACAATCATCGTTTTGCTCGCGATCGCGCTCATCCTCGAGACCTTGGGCGTAGGGGTCGCGATTGGGCCGCGGCTTGCGATCATGGCGGGCGCCGTCGTCTGCACCGCCGCCGCGATGGCGGGGGATTCTCTACATGACCTCGCGACTGGCTATCATGTCGGGGCAACCCCGCGCTCGCTCGAAATCGCAGTGCTCTTCGGCGCTGCGCTATCGTCGTTCGTGATGGCGCCGGTGCTAAATCTTTTGATTCGCGCCTATGGCATAGCAGGTACCCCGTCTGCACATGGGCAAGCGCTCGCCGCGCCGCAGGCATTCTTGATGGCGAAGGTCGCGCAGGGCGTATTCCGGGGCGGACTACCGATCGAAACGATTGTCCTGGGAGCGATCCTAGCCGCGTTGATAGCTGTACTCGACGCGATTCTGGAGCGGCACAACGCGCGCTGGCGAACGCCGATAATGCCGGTCGCGATCGGACTTTACCTGCCGTTCGGCCTGAGCGTCGCAATCTTGATCGGCGCAATTCTGCGCAACCTGCCAGGCATTAAGCGCGGAGACTCTGCCAGCGGATCGGGACTGCTTTTCGCAGCCGGCCTGGTTGCGGGCGAGGCCTTGATGGGCGTCGCCGGTGGCGCTCTGGTCACGTTCGGCATCAAGCTGCCGTTGTCTTAGTTCGCCACCTCGTTATCTCACTTCGATCACGTTTGCCGCTAGCCGGCCTCGTCGGCTTGCGATCGCCGCCGACTTGCAAAAGAGGTCGCGTGACTCGCATAGCGACGCTCTGGCGGCCCGATCGCCGGAAGCGCTTCTCCGCTGATGCCGACGGCAGTCCCTATACCGGATGATGGAGCATGGCTTCCTATGGCGTTGCCACTCTAACTCACCTCGCCAAAACTGATCTCCGCCAGCTAGCCACTACGGTCACGCGTGCAGATAGTTATGATGTGGGTGCCCGGGCTGGCGTCTCGACGCAATGAGTTGCGAGCGCCGCGCGCACCTGCAAGGCTTCAACTTCGAGTTCCCGCGCCATCGCCGGCGCGGCGGCGATTGAACCTTCGGCCGTACTCAGTTCCAGGCGCGAGCAAATCTCGCGCATCCGCTGTGCGCCAAGTTCTCCGCTGGCGCCCTTGAGCGCGTGGGCCGCCTGACGCACGCGATTGACGTCGCCGGTCTGCAATCCGGCACTAATCTGGGCGAGCCGATTCGTCAGATCTTCATCGAAAACCCCGATTAGTTCCGTAACGAAGTCGGGCTCTCCAGGATTCTGGTATTCGCGCAAATCCGCGAGCACGGCCTCGTCCAGCACGGACGCGGCTGGAATCTGTCGGTTGTTCGGAAACTGCGTCGCGACCTGTAGCGGCGGCGCATCAGGTGTCGTCATGGGAGAACGCGGCGTGTTGCCAAATTCCACCCACTTATCGATGATCGCGGCGAGGTCCTCGGGCATCACCGGCTTGGCTATATAGTCGTCCATCCCAGCGCGCAGGCATTCTTCGCGATCGGCGGGGAGCGCGTGCGCAGTGACTCCAATAATCGGGATGTGGCGCGCGGTGCCCTCCCGCCGCCGAATTTCACGCGTTGCCATATAGCCGTCCACCTCGGGCATCTGGCAGTCCATCAGGATGATGTCGAAGTGGGTATGCGCCAGCTTCTCGAGCGCGATGCGTCCGTTGCCGGCGGCCTCGGTATGGTAACCAATTCGATCGATCATGCGGATCTCGACCTGCTGATTAACGAGATTGTCTTCGACCAGCAGGATGTGGATGCGCTGGCGAATTTCGGCCGGAATGACACTCTTGATCCCGCGCGGCAGTTTGGTCCGGCCCGGGGGCTCGGGCGGCGTTTCGATTTGCGCGGCCATCAAGGCGGCCAGCGTGTTCAGGAGCTGGCTCTGCCTGACCGGCTTGCCCAGCAGCGCGCGGATCCCGGTGGCCTTGGTCTGCGACGGGTCCGGCCGGCTACCAAGGGCATAAAGCCCAAGCACGCGGACGCCGGCGAGCCCCGGAATCTCCTTGATCGCACGAGCCAGGTCGAGTCCGCTCTGATCGGGCAATTGCAGGTCGATAATAGCGATCTCGAAGGGGTCGCCGGCCGCCCGCGCCCGCTTGAGCGTGGCCAGCGCTTGCGCTGCAGTCGCGACGATTTCACAGCGCATTCCCCACGCCCGCAGATGCTCGCTCACCACGCGCGCGCTGGTCGCATTGCTATCGACAAGTAGGACCCATACGGTCTCCAACCGCAGGTGGTCCGGTCCGGGATCGCGTATCGTAACGGCGGACTGATGAGCGAACTTGGCGGTGAACCAGAAGGTCGAGCCACGACCCAACTCGCTCTCGACACCAATACTGCCACCCATCAGCTCGACCAATTGCGCAGAGATGGCGAGGCCAAGGCCGGTGCCGCCGAACCGGCGCGTGGTCGAGCCTTCGGCCTGAATGAACGCCTGAAAGATATTGCGCTGCCCGTCTAGCGGGATACCGATGCCAGTGTCGCGGACCTGAAAGCGCAGAGTGCTCTGGTTGGTGCTCCCGCCGATGCGCTCCACGCGAATCGTGGCGAAGCCGTCGGCGGTGAACTTGACAGCGTTGCCGATCAGATTGGTGAGGACCTGGCACAGCCGCCCCGAGTCGCCGCGCAGCCGCATCTCGACGTCGCCATCGATAAAGGAATCCAGTATCACGCCCTTGGCGTGGGCCTGCTCGGTGAAAATCTGCACGACGCTTTCGACTGCGGTGCCGAGGTCGAAGTCGGCGTCCTCAAGTACGGCCTTGCCCGCCGAAATCTTGGAGAAGTCGAGGATGTCGTTGACGATCTTGAGCAGCGCGTACGCACTCGTGCGCGCGATTTCAAGCATTTCAAGTTGATCGGGGTTGACCGGCGTATCGATCAGCAGCCGCGTCATCCCGATGACACCGTTGAGCGGTGTGCGGATCTCGTGGCTCATGTTGGCGAGGAACTCCGCGCGCATACGGGCGGATTCCAGCGCCGAATCGCGTGCCCGTGCCAGATCCTCGCGAGCCCGCTGGCGATCGGTTGCGTAACGGATCGAACGGACCAGAAGGTCGGGGGTGAAGGCGCCCTTGATCAAGCAGTCTTCGGCCCCATGCTTGACCGCGTCCGGGACAATGCTGTCATCGCCGATTCCCGCCAGCGCGACAATCGGGATCTCCGGCGCCTGCGCGTGCAAACGCGCGATCGCTTCCAGCCCTTGCGAGTCGGGCAGCGAGAGGTCGAGTAGCACCACGTCGACGCCGGGCCGGCGCAGCCGATCGACGCCGCTAGCGAACCGATCGAGGCTTTCTATTTCGAAACTTGCGCACTCAAAGCTTGCGCACTCGAATTGCGTGTTGCGCGCCAATGACAGCGTCTCGAGCATCAGCCGCGCGTCGCCTCGATTGTCCTCGATCAGCAGAACCTTGATAGTTTCGGTGGCGCTCTCGGTTGGCATTGAACTCGTCAAAATCGCCGTCTCACCGTAGTCCGCCAAATTCAGATCTTGTTTGAATCGGGCAGGTCGATGTGTACGTTGCGGCGTCGTAAATCAGACCGGGCCGTCGACGTAGTAATATTCAGTGAGCAAGGTCTATGCCCTGAGCGCGGGCTAAGTGCGGCGCTGTGGGGCGATGCATCAATGGTGGGCGTGCGTAGGATTCTGTTCGCGAAAATAGCGGTTCGAGGTGCGCCCGAAGCCTAATAGAGACTCGACGAAACCTTGCGCATGCCATTGGCTCGCCGCTGGTCGGGCGCAGCGGCAAAATAATGGCGCGAAATCCCAATGCTAAACCGAGTCGTGCGGATCGCGATTCTGATAGCGCTCGAGCCGGTTGTACAGCGTCTTGAGGCTAACGCCGAGGATCTCCGCCGCGCGCGATTTATTGCCGCCGGCGAACTCGACGGTCCGCATGATCACATCGCGTTCGACCTCGTCGAGCGAAGCGCCGAGCTTGATTTCGAGAACCTCTTTGCCGACCCCCCCGCGCTTCATGTCGGAGGGCAAATCAGCCGCGCCAATCAGTGGACCCTTCGTGACGATCAGCGCGCGCTCGATCACATTGCGCAACTGGCGAACGTTGCCCGGCCAGCGAAATCCCTTCAGGGTTTCGAGCGCTTCGGCGTCCACCCCGCAGATGGTTTTGCCGGCGGGCGCCTCAATCTCGCGCAGGAAATGTTCGATCAGCACCGGTATATCCTCTGCATGCTCGCAGAGTGGCGGGAGCTCAATCGAGAACACGTTGAGGCGGTAATAAAGATCCTCACGAAAGCGGCCGTCGCGAATCGCCGCTTCAAGATTGCGGTTGGTCGCGGCGAGCACCCGCGCATCGACCGAGATCTCGGCGCTGCCGCCGAGTCGGCGCAGCTTACCCTCCTCCAGCACCCGCAGAAGCTTGGCCTGTAGTTCCGCCTTCATTTCCCCGATTTCATCGAGCAGTAGGGTACCGCCATTGGCCAATTCAAAGCAGCCCTCGCGCCGGCGGTCTGCGCCAGTGAAGGCCCCGCGCTCGTGGCCGAAGAGCTCGCTCTCCATCAGGGTCTCCGGCAGCGCCGCGCAATTGATAGCGATGTAGGGACCCGCGTGGCGCGGCGAAAGTTCATGGATCGTGCGAGCGACCAGTTCCTTGCCGGTGCCGCTCTCGCCCAGGATAACGACTGACGCGGTGCTCGGAGCGACCTGTTCGACGAGCGTCATGACGCGGTTCATCGGCGCGGATTGTCCGACCAGGTGGCCGAGCTCGCCGGCACGCAACAAGCGCCGGCGCAGGCGTTGGTTCTCCTCGCTGATTGTCAGATGAGCGCTCAGGTTGTTGAGCAATACGCGCAGATGGGGCGGATCGACTGGCTTGCGCAGGTAATCGTAGGCGCCGAGCTTAATCGCCTGCACCGCATCCGAGATTTCACCCTCCCCCGAGATCATGATCGTGGGGATTTGCAGGCCGCGCTGGCGAAGCTCACTCAAAACCTCGAGTCCGTTGAGATATGGCAGGCGCAGGTCGAGTAGGAGGATATGCGGATCGTAGCTATCAGCCAGCTCGAGCGCGAGCTTACCGTCCTCGGCGATGCTTACCAGGTAGCCCCACGAAGCGATCAACTCACTCCAGGCATGGCCGGTGGCAACGTCGTCCTCGGCGACCAGAATTCGCTTTTCTGAGGGCATGCTTTGAGACCGCTCCGTCTGCAAGTGACGGTACCATCGGGCGCCGCGGTCAGTAAATGCACCCCTCCGCATAGGACCTCTGAAACTGTGTAGCAATTTCCACGATCAGTAGCGAAAGGATGCCTTGCACCGCGCGATAACCCCCCAATACTTGCGCAAATTGACCTTTTTCAGAGGATGGCATCACAATTGCCCCCATGGCTGGCAATAAGCCGCGATCGATGTTTGCAGGGGCATGAGCAACGCGCTTAATGCCGTGCCCAATTACAACAGGGAGATCGGAGGAGCATGAGAGGGAAAGGGATCGGGGGGCCGCCGTAACGGTCTTGCCGCCGAGTGCGCTTGACGGATCGATCATAGCGGGCGCTGCCGCGGAGAATGGGGCTCGATAAAATTGCCGGGATCGTCGATGAGGGCGCCTCGGAGTTCGGTGTGGGTAGCGAGGAAATCGCGTAGTTCGGGATGCTTATCGAGATAATCGTGATTTTTGAGTCTCTGCGGATGATGGCTCAGTTCGCTGATGATATCTGGATGGGCGATCGCGAAATTGTCGAAAGCTTGGTAGTCGGCTAGCGGCAGGTCGCTCGCGGGCGCGCCCTGCGAGGTCACGGTTAGCGGCGCCGCAGATTTTTGCGCTTGCGCCCCAAGCGCACTCGCCAGCGCAACGGCCATAATCATCACCGCCAAACTCCCGATCTTAAGTTTCATCTTCGAGTCCCTCTTTTTCGCCTTCACCGATCTATTCCTGACCGACCCACCACCGCGGTCTTTCAGGGAACCATCAGCCCGATCGCGGATCAACCGCTGCAGCGTGCCCCGGTCGCCGAAGGCGATCGGCCTGAACCGGCGACTGCTTGGTGAGTCGGCGCCATTGTGTTACAGCCGACCCGGGATCAAGCGTTTACGGGCGCAGCGATGAAATCACATCTTCTGGGGGTTTAAATGCAGCAGTGGAGCTTTCGTTATTCGCACGAATCCGTTCTGAAGATCGCCCTTTTGTTGACCTTCGCCGCACTCGCGGCCTGTTCCCATCCGCAACCACAGTCCGCGCCGCAGCAACTCCTGTTCGTCACGCTGCCGGAAACGCATGCGGTCGCTGTCTTTACATCCGGAAGCTCAGGCGACGCGAAACCCCTGATGACAATTCAGGAAACCGCACCCGATACTCCAGTGGACGCTGGCGCGAGTATGCGCGGCGAAATCTTCGTCGGCAATAGTAACGGCACGATCAATGTGTACGCGGGCCGCAACCACGATTATCAACGCGTGCGCACAATTGCCGGACCCAACACCCAGCTAATCCACCCGGTCTCGATGGCAGTCGATGCATCGGGTAACATTTACGTCGCCGACGTCGGCGCGGCTCCTGGCGCCGCCAAGGTTATCTGGTTGTCAGCGGCGCTCAACGGCAACGTGATGGCGGCCCGAACCCTCAGTGGGCCGCATACCGGGCTGACGTCGCCTACTGGCATTGCGGTCGACGCCTCCGAAGAGGTTTTCGTCGCCGATCATGACAGCGGCAAGATCCTGGTTTTTGACTCCGATGCGCGTGGTGACACTTCACCGGTAGCGACTCTGGACGGGTTCAAGGGACCTCAGCGCGTCTTCGTCGATCAGGACCTGAATATCTACGTGAGCTGCGACGGCGATAGCAGTGTCATCGTGCTGGCGGCCGACGGTCCGCGCGTGTGGACGCGCACCGCGACCATCACCAGCACGGCGATGCGCTCGCCGGATGGCGTGGCGGTGGATACTACGGGACGGGTCGCCGCCGCGGTTCACGGGGCAGTGCTATATTTCGCTGCCGGCGCCAATGGTCCTTCGACGCCAGTGCTGGAGTTGCAGGGTCCGGCGCCGATGAATCCGACCGCGCTTTTGATTCACTAGCGAGGGCTCCACGATCGCCCGCAGCGTGCGTCGCGGCTGTGCGATGACAGTCACGTTTACCTGCCCGTCATTTGTCACAATTCAAATATGTTCATCAACTACATTAGCCCGCGGCTTCGACTTGGGCTCGTGGCGCTGACTCCTCGAGGCCAAAAATATCGCGAGGTGCCGTCCGTCAGGACGACACCCCGCAGCCAGCCATAGAAAATTCAGATCGCGTGGGTTGGGCCGTGAAGCAAAATCAGAAGCGTGCCCTCACGCGATTGATCGGAGCTTCTTGAAGGATTCGCGGGCATAAGCTTTCTCCAGCCAGGCCTTCAATGCCGGAGTAGCCGAATGATCAAACTTCACGTAGGTCCCAAACATCAGGACCGCCGCGACGTTGAGATCGGCAATCGAGAAACTGCTGCCGAGAAGATAATCGCGGCCCTTGAGCGCCGCGTCGAGCACACCCAGCGGAGCCTTTAACGCGTTGGCAGCGTCCGTGGCCTTCTTCTCATCGCGCTGATCGGCCGGCAAAAAGAGCTTATGCGAGAGCAACGTCAAAAAATGCGACTCCAGCTCCGTGATCGCCCAGAAGCTCCACTTGTAGGTCTGTCCGTGGTCCTCAACCGAGGCGGGCCAGAGTGAGTTCTTGCCGTACTTCTCGGCCAGATAGAGGTTGATCGCCAGCGATTCCCACAAAATGACGCCGTCGTCATCGAGCACCGGAATATGGCCGTTGGGGTTGACCTTAAGATGATCGGGGCTCTTGGCCTTAGGCACTTCCGTTGCGATGTGCTCGTACTTCAAACCGAGCTCTTCAAGCGCCCACAAACTACGTGCGGACCGTGACTTTGAGGTTCCGTAAAACTTCACCATCTGTGCCTCCGAGGTACTGAGATATATCCCTCCTTAATAGCGCGGCACGGGCACAGCATACAAACCTGCGAACACACTTGATGCGGCGCGCAAACAAAAGCGGCGATCGAGAACCTCGATCGCCGCAAGAGAGTCGCGCTTCAATCGCGAACCTCAGCCCCAGACTATTCTCTTCTATACCCTGCCAAGCACATCACCGGCTCCCATAGAGTGTCCACTGTCAGCAGTCTCATGAGTGCGCCTGGCGAACGACGCCGTGACTTTGCAGCCACATTGGTTCACTTCTGTACTCCCAAGGCCTACGGCCTCATGCGACATCATTCACCCTCACGATAGTCGCGCTGCCTGTGCCGTTCCCCAACCACCCTTCAAACCCACAACATGGAGTCCGATCAGGAGCCGTGGCCTTTGTTACCCATCGTGCCGGGGCTGCCGTCAGTTCGGCTGCCGGGCTTTTTGGTCAGGTCGGCGACTTTGCCGTAATCGATAACCTTAGGTTCCTGGTACGATTTCTTGGCCATTTCTTTGGTGTTTGTCATGCCGTTCTCCCTTCGTGTCGGAATAGGATTCGAGGTAACTCCGCACTGACCGACTGCTCGGTCCCAATGTCGCCCATCTCAGCGCGACGCCAAATCTACTACGTTCTCGTTAACGTTTCTAGCAACGTATTACCTGTATACGCTAAAGTACATTAAGATGCTAACGTCGAACCAATAAGAGTGGATTAAGCTAGCAAACTACCGCCCAGATATAAAATATCGCATGAGGATTCAATAGCGTGGCGTGACCGAAACATAGCGATTTCCGCGCTCATAGAAGCGCCAAAGACGACCTGCCCACACACCGGCATAGTCGACATTGATTCTAGCCGAGCGACCGATTTTGACCGCGCGCCGGTCGTCATTCTGGGCGAGAAATAAGACATCGTCACACAGGTCGCGGGCATAGTCGGCACCGGTAATCGCCAGCGCTTCGGTCAATTTTCCTGGACCGTTGGTCAAATCGCGTGAGGTGACCGGCTTGCGGCGGCGAGCAGCCATCAGATCAATTCCCCGGATCGGTTCGATCGCACGAATCAACACAGCGTGCGGTTCACCGGCATTGGCGACCACCAGATTCATTGCCCAGCAGGTTCCATATAGTAGATATACGTAGGCGTGGCCAGGTGGGCCAAACATCGCAGCAGTACGCTTGGTGAGACCACGTGCGCTATGTGCCGCGAGATCGCGCGGACCGCGATAGGCTTCGGTCTCGACAATACGCCCGGCGGTCTCACCCTCGGTAGTCCTATGCACGATTATCTTCCCGATACACTGGCGGGCGACAATCAGGACCGAGCGGGCGTAAAAGTCGCGTGGGAGTTTCAGCGGATTGCTCATCATCATTCAATTTGCAATTTGACGAACTCGCAAGCTGGACGGACTCGCAATGAACTCACGCAACACTTTCGTTCACGCGAGGCTTTCGTTCAAATGAAGCATGTCGCAAGTCATGGATGAGCGAAGGACGGTCGAGACCTGGAGGCGAAGACTTGGACCCAAAAGGCAAGGTGGCGTTAATCACCGGCGCTGCGCGGATCGGACAGGTCGTCGCGCAGGCACTGGCCGCACGCGGATGCGCTTTGGCTCTAACTTATCGCGACTCGCGAGCGGCGGCTGAAGCCACTGCCCGGTCCGTGCGTGAGTCCGGCGTGCGAGCGATAACTATCGCTGCCAACGCGACCGATGAGGAGCAGATTAGTGCTGCCGTAAAGGAGACCGCAAACCAACTCGGGCGCCTGGATATCCTGATTAACATGGCTTCGAGCTACGTCAGAACGCCGCACCCATCCGCCTCCGACTGGAACGCGGCACTCGAGGCCAATGCCAGGAGCGCGTTTCTCTTTTCGATTCATGCGGCGCCCATCATGAAGGTCGGCGGAGGCGGCCGAATCATCAACATAAGCGACTGGCTCGTGATTAGCGGCCGTCCACATTATAAGGGTTACACGCCCTATTATGTGTCAAAGGCAGCGGTGGCCGCATTAACCGAAAGCATGGCGCTGGATCTCGCGCCGGAAATACTGGTCAACGCCATCGCTCCGGGCCCCATTCTTGCTCCACCGGACTTATCCGCCAACGAACTCGCGGAAGTGATGGAGGCAACGCCGCTGGCGCGTTGGGGAGGCGCACAGGAAATCGCCAAGGCGGCGCTCTTCCTGATCGAAACCGACTTTGTTACCGGCGAATCGATTCGGGTAGACGGCGGACGCCATCTGGCTTGATCCTCATGCGGCCTGCGGCTGCATTTTCACCAGAAATTTCGCGGTGCTGAGATCGCCATCTTCGGTGCGTTCGATGTATAGCAGCGGCAAATGATAGGCTGGCCGTGGCTGCTTTTTATATGACCGACAATCAAACCGTTGCTTTGACAATCTTCCTTACGATCACTGCGGTCGGAGTGCTCACGATGATCGCGGTCTATCTGATGGTCGGGATGGCGTGGCAGGATTACGATACGAGTTCGGATTCTGCGAGCGCGCGCGCTTTGGCGGCGCGCCCCGGGTCGGGGACATTGTTATATCGCGCAATTGCGGGGAAGTGTCCGAATTGCGGAATCGGCAAGGTCCTCAAATCGTATTTTCATATGAACTCGGAATGCTCGTCGTGCGGTTCGGTCTTTTGGAAGAACGAAGGCGAATGGACCGGGCCGATGTTGATCGATTTCATCTTCTCGCTCGGAGCTTCGCTCTATACTTGGGCGGCGCTGGTCTATTTCGATTTCTCGCTGGCCTCCCAGCTTGCGGTTACGGGCCTGATTGCGGCCTTGGGCGGAATCGTGGTGATGCCGTGGTCGCGCAGCCTTTGGACGATGTTCCTGTTCGTCACCGGCGAGATGGGGCAGGCGACCAAGCCTGACTGATTACCCCTCTCAATTCAGGACCGCGAACAAGTCCATATCTGCACCAAGATTCAGGACCGACCATGACCGTTGACCATAGCGTCACGACCTCAGCGGCGACTAATTTGGCCGCCCGCCCGCATGCGGCCAAATCCTCGCGCAATGTCGCCGTGGGAATCTTCGTAATCGCGTTGCTGCTCGGGGCTGGCCTGCGCTTCTACCGCCTCGGTGCCGATGAGATGACCCGCGGCGAAGCCGCCGCGTGGACGGCCGCATCCGCTCCGACGGTCGACGACGTAATCGCGTCAGGCCGGCGCATCGATCCGGGAAAACTGGCGCTTTATGACGTCACGCTGCACGGCTGGATGGACGTGTTCGGACATCGGGTCGGTGCCCTGCGCGCGCTGTCGGCGGTCATGGGCTCGTTGTCGATCGTGCTGATCTTTGCCTCAGTGCAGGAAATTCTCCGTGCCTTTGACGCCACCGCCGATCCCTCGACTGCGGAGTTTGCTGCCGCATTCGCAGCCTTGCTGTTCGCCTGCAATCTTCAAATGATCACTTGGGATCGCACCGCGCGGATGTACTCGCCCATGCTCCTGGCGATGCTCGCACAGCTCTTCTTTTTCGTTCGGGCGCATCGGCGGGCCGGCATTTTGAATTGGGTCGCGGCCGCGATCTTCACGGTGCTCGCCGTCGCGTGTAACTATACCGCGTTGTTCTTTTTCGCTGCCGAGGGGGTGTGGCTGATCTACTTATTAGCGGTGCAACGCGCGCGCGCCATGACGCTTAAGGTTTCGTTCGCGAGGCCGGCGCTTGCGCTCGTGGCGGCAGCGATCGTTATCATGCCGCTTGCGTTAGCGGCGAGCAAGATCGAAGTCGGCGCGCTTCACGGCGGCGCGTTAGATTGGGTCGAGCGTCAACCGCCGTGGTGGCCGTTTCGAGCGCTGCAGGTGCTGGCCGGCAATGCGGCCTTCTGGCCAATGCTTGCGCTCGCGATCTTCGGAATCTGGAGTCAACGAACCCGGGCCCTCCATGCGACCAGATTTGTTGTGTTCTGGCTCGCGCTGCCTTTTCTCATCGATGAGCTTGTCTCTTACGCGATCACTCCCTTTATGATCGAGCGCTATGTACTCGCTAGTCTCGTCGCTTTCCTGGTTCTCGCCGCGATCGGGCTCGCGTCGATTCCATTCGAGCCTGCTCGGTATGCGATCGCGGCCCTCCTCGTGGCGCAATCGCTGGCTCACATCCATCACCATTGGCGGTCACCCGAGGATATCCAATGGCGCGAGGCCGCCGAGTTTGCTGCCGCGGCCGCCCCTGCCGGCGAAAAAGTCGCATTGATGCCGCCAGGGGAACCGCTCTACGTCCTGCACTATTATCTGCCACAGCAGCAGCATGACGTCGTGATCAACAGCGACTCGACCTTCGATCCTGTGACCAGAACCTGGACATTATTACACTGCGGGCGGGAGCCCATAGCGATCGTCCAGTTGGAATTGCCCCGCGACTTTCTGCACCAAATCAAATCGTGCTATCCGCATACGCTGAGAAAATTTCGCCAGGTGGAAGTGGTCTCACGCTAAGCAACGCACAACCCGAACCGCAATTCGCAGATATTTCAACCGGCACGCGAACTCGCCTGTTCTCTTCGCCAGCCTGATCGGGCCCGAGGCTCGCTCGGTGCGACGCTTTACCACGTGTCGATGCACGAGCGTTTCTTGCCCTCGCGCGGTCCCGGTATCGGTGACGAATCGAGCGCGGCCAGAATCCATCGGCGCGACTCCATCGGATCGATCACATCGTCGATTTCAAAGGCCGACGCGATGTTGACCGCCTTGCCATGCTCATACATCCGCGCGACCATTTCGTCGAAGTACGCCTTGCGTTTCTGCGGATCGTCGATCGCCGCAATCTCGTTGCGATAACCGAGCTTCACCGCGCCCTCTAGCCCCATCCCGCCGAACTCGCCGGTGGGCCACGCGACGGTGAAGAGCGGGGTCTTGAAGCTGCCACCGGCCATCGCCTGCGCGCCCAGGCCGTAGCCCTTGCGCAGGACGATCGTGAAGCACGGCACCGTGATGCTCGCGCCGGTCACGAACATCCGCGCGGCGTGGCGCACCAGCGCAGTCTTTTCGACCTCCGGACCAACCATTATTCCGGGTGTATCGCACAGGAACAGGATCGGAATGTCGAAAGCGTCGCACAACTGCATGAAGCGCGCGGCCTTGTCCGCACCATCGCTATCGATCGCGCCGGCCAGATGCACCGGATTATTCGCGATGACGCCCAGCGGCCGCCCTTCGACACGCGTGAATGCAGTCACCATCCCAAGCCCGAAGTGCCGCCGAATCTCGAGCATAGAACCGTCATCGGCAAGGGTCTCGATCACCGCACGCACATCGTAAATGCGCAGGCGATTCTCGGGAATTATTCCACGGAGCAGCCGCTGATCCGCGCATTTCCAGTCCCTCACGGCGCCCTGAAAATACGATACATATTGCTTCGCGACCCGCACCGCCTCCGCCTCGTCAACGACCGGGATATCGACCACGCCGTTGGGCACCTGCACGTCCATCGGACCGACCTCTTCGGGCCGGAAGATACCCAGACCGCCACCTTCGATCATGGCGGGGCCGCCCATCCCGATATTCGATCCTTTGGTCGCAATCACGACATCGCAGCATCCGAGTAAAGCGGCGTTGCCCGCAAAACAGCGGCCCGATGTGATGCCGACCAGCGGCACCAGTCCGCTCAGCCGTCCGAACAGGTTGAAGGCGGGGCAGTCGAGTCCGGTCGGGCTCACGCCGTCGGTATCGCCCGGGCGTCCACCGCCGCCCTCGGCGAAGAGCACAATCGGCAGGCGCTGGCGCGCGGCCAGCTCGAACATGCGGTCCTTCTTGCGATGATTCTGAGTGCCCTGCGTGCCGGCGAGCACCGTGTAGTCATAAGACATCGCGATGCATTGTGCTTTCGAGTCGCCGACTAGGTCACCGTTAATGCGGCCAATGCCGGCCACCATGCCGTCGGCGGGCGTGCGCTTGATCAATTCCGCGACCGATCGGCGGCGACGCTGCGCCGCGATCATCAGCGGAGCATATTCGACGAAGGTGCCGGAATCGCAGAGGTCTTCGATATTTTCGCGTGCAGTGCGCTGGCCGGTCTTGCGGCGACGCTCGACGGCGTCCGGCCGCGCGGCGTCGAGTCCGACCGCATGGCGCTCATGCACCTCGGCCAGGTCGGCGCGGATGCGATCGAGGTCAACGGCTTCACTGGCTACGGTCTCGTCCACCTGGACTTCGGCCTCCTCGATAAACGCCAGCGGTGCGCCCTCGAACACGGCGTCGCTCACCACCACCGCGATTTGCCGCACAGTCCCACTGATGGCGGCCTTGATCACGTGCTCCATCTTCATCGCTTCCATCACGAACAGCTGACGCCCTTGATGAACTGCGTCGCCTTCACGAACGTCGATAGAAATGATCGTCCCTTGCATCGGCGCGGCGATTGCAATCGTGCCCTCGGGACCGCCAAGTGCGATCGCCGTCGGCATCGTTGGAGCCGGTGCATTCGATGTAGCCGGCGTCGTGCCACCGCCCTTGCCGTGATGGAGTACGGCGAGCGGGTCGCTAGTGTCGATCTTTGCGCCAGCTATAGCTCCGGCGGCAGCCGTTGCGCCCGGCCCGCCTCCGGCTGATGTGGCAATGCCGTTCTGAGCGCCAGGCGCCAGCTCGAAGAACAGTCGCCGATGATCGGAGCCCGCCGCGCTGACGAGTTCCGCAACGTGATCGTCGATGAAGTTCGTATAAATTTCGTTCGCGATCACCTCCGGATGTTTCAGCAGGCTCTGCAGAAATGCGATATTCGTCGCCACCCCTTCGATGCGAAATTCGCACAGTGCGCGATAGGCCTTGCTCACCACTCCGGCGAAATCCATCGACGGCGAATGCGCGATGAGCTTGGCCAGTAGCGAATCGAACCGTGGACTGGTGGTGTAACCGGCGTAGCCAAAGCTATCGACTCTGAGGCCCGGTCCCGAGGGCGTCTCGAACGCTGCGATGGTACCGCCCGCAGGCTTGGCGACGCCGTCGGCGCCCATCGATTCCATGTTGATACGGACCTGGATCGCGAAGCCGCGCGGAGGCGGCACATCGGCCTGCCGCAGCCCGAGCTCCGCCAGTGAATATCCCGCCGCGAGCTTGAGTTGCAGCTTGACCAGATCGAGGCCGGTCACCTCCTCGGTAACCGTATGCTCGACCTGCAGGCGCGGATTGGCCTCGATAAACGCAAAAGGCCCC
>Ga0182024_10003249_pt1 | contig 39043 bp, 42 predicted proteins | sample P32metaG_FD_120480 | JGI IMG/M metagenome (GOLD analysis project Ga0182024, IMG submission 120480) | Permafrost microbial communities from Stordalen Mire, Sweden - P3-2 metaG (Illumina Assembly) | ecosystem: Environmental > Terrestrial > Soil > Wetlands > Permafrost | place: Sweden: Stordalen...
GACATCGCCTGCGGCCAGATCGACATCGGCAATGCCGCGACCGAGCGCAACACCGACACCTCGGTCGGGCGGCTGCAGGCCACCGGCAAGGTCGAGGCCGAGGCGCGCATCGATGTCCGCCACGTCGCCAACGGCGTCGCCTACATGGCCAGCCTGCCGCTCGACGCGAACGTCCAGTTCATGACCGTGATGGCGACAAAGATGCCCTATATCGGGCGGGGGTAACCCACTCATTCGATGACCTCACGCGACCGGGGATTACACCCCGTAGCGCCGACGCCAGGCGAGGCCCTCGACGGTGTCGCCGAGCGGGGTGTATTCGCAGCCGATCCAACCCTGATAGCCGAGTTCGTCGATGCGGCGGAAGACGAATTCCCAGCCGATTTCGCCGGTGCCCGGCTCGTGGCGGCCGGGGACGTCGGCCAATTGCATGTGGTCGATCGACCCCATCAGCTGGGCGAGCCGCGTCGTCAGGTCGCCCTGCGCGGTCTGGCAGTGATAGATGTCGAATTGCAGCCCGAGCCGGTCGCGCCCGATCGCCGCGCCCTGCTCCTGGGTGCGCAAGAGGTAGCCCGGCGCATCGCGCGGGTTCAGCGGCTCGATGACGAGCTTGACCCCGGCGGCGAGCCCCTTCTCGCCGGCCCAGGCGAGATTGGCGGCGTAGAGCGCGGCCGCGGTGTCAGGGGCGAGCCCGGCGGGCGGCACTCCGGCCATCACATGGACATGCCGGCAGCCGAGCGCCACGGCATAGTCGAGCGCTTGGGCGACGCCGTCGCGGAAGGTGCCCTCGCGCCCCGGCAGGCAGGCAAAGCCGCGCTCGCCGGCCGCGCGGTTGCCGGCCGGGCTGTTGATCAGCACCTGCGTCAGCCCGTTGTCGTTCAGCCGGGATCGCAATTCGGCCGTCGGGTATTCATAGGGCGAGGCGAACTCGACACCCTTAAAGCCGGCGCGCGCCGCGGCATCGAAGCGGTCGAGAAACGGCAGCTCGGCGAAGAGGAAACCCAGGTTGGCAGCAAAGCGCGGCATGGCTTCTCTCCTCCCCGATCAACGCACCCGCAATTATTGTCTTCCCGGCGAAGGCCGGGATCCATTTGTCAACCGCTCGGGAGGCGGACCGATGGATCCCGGCCTTCGCCGGGAAGACAATTTAATGGGGGTAGCCGGCATCAGATTTCTGGCATTAGACCTTCAGGATTTCGGCTCCCGCCGCGGCTTCGAGCTCGCAGGCGTTCACCGTCATCGCCAGCATGCTGTAGTAGCCGATCGCGGTGGTGAGCTGGATCAGCTGGTCATTGCCGAACCGCGTCTGCATCGCCTTGAAAAGCGCGTCATCGACCCGGTGCTTGCGCAACAATGCCCGGGTGAACTCGACGATCTGCGCGTCTTCGGGTGGAATGCCGCGCATGTGGTTGTCGCGGATCGCCGCGATCGTCGTTTCGGGGACGCCCTGCCGGCGCGCCCCGCCGGTCTGCGCGCCCCAGACATAGACCGCCTCGAACTCGCGCGCCGCGGTCATCGCGGCGAGCACCCTGACCCGCATGTCGAGGGAGCCTTCAAAGCGCACATAGGCGCCGAGATGGGCGACCCGCTCGGAAACTTCGGGCGCGTGCAGGAACATCGTGAACGGCCCCTGAACCGCGCCGCGGCTCGCGACGATGCTGTCGAAGACCGCGTGGTCCTTGGCCGGCACCTGGTCCTTGGCGGTGATCGGGGGGAGCCTTGCCATCGTAGTTTCCTCCGGGTGGTTGCTTCGCAATCTTTGGACGAAGCATACGAGCAACCATACCCCCTGTCATCCCGGCGAAGGCCCATTGCTGTCCGGGATTTTGGGGGTGAGTCAAAGTGCATAGCAGACGGCCGGCCGTTTTGGGGCCAGGAATTGTGTCGCCAAACATCATTCCGGAGCCGCCTGCCATGCCGTTTACGCGTAGCGCATTTGCCGGTCTTTTGGAACCGCTGGATCGCCGGGTCGTCGCTCGGGCGGTGCGGGCGCATGAGGGCATCATGGCGTCGGCGGAGGCGAGAATGCCTGGACGTGCGAGCGTCATCTCAAGACGATGCTGTTCGCCCAGTTTGCCGGCTTGAAGAGCTTGCGCGAGATCGTCGAGGGTTTGGGCGCGCAGAGCGCGGCGTTCTATCATCTCAATCTGCGCGCACCGTGCCGCTCGACCCTGTCGGAGGCCAATGCGCAGCGGCCGGCGGCGGTGTTCGGCGACATTGCCACCGCGCTCATACCGGTTGCGGCCGGAGCGCTGCGCCAGGAGGGCGAGGCCTTGATCCGGCTGCTCGATTCCTCCCCTATTCCGCTCAAGGGCAACCGCTTTGCCTGGGCCCAGGCCAATGCCCGCACCCGGGGTCTGAAGCTGCATCTGCTGCACGATCCCAGGCAGAGCCGGCCAGTCTGGTTCGAGGTAACCTCGGCCAAGCTCGATGATGTCGTGGCGGGTCGCGCCGTGCCGCTCGAAGCCGGCGCCACTTATGTCTTCGACAAGGGCTACACCGACTACCGCTGGTGGTCCGAGATCCTGGCGGCCGGGGCTTTCTTCGTCACCAGACGCAAGCGCAATGCCCCCTGTCGCGAGATCGGCGAACAGCCCGCCCAGGGCGACGGCATCCTCTTCGACCGCCGGCTCAAGATCGGCCATCGGCAGCCGCGCGGCGGGGCCGCGCTCAACCCGCTCCACGATGTGAGCCTGCGCGAGATTGTCGTGGCCCGGCCCAATAAAGACGAGCCGCTTCATCTGCTGACCAATGATCTCGATCGGCCGGCAGTGGAGATTGCTCGGCTCTACAAGGAGCGCTGGGACATCGAGCTCCTGTTCAAATGGATCAAGCAAAACCTGAAGATCCGCAGCTTCCTCGGCCGCAGTGAAAACGCCGTGCGCATCCAGATCTATGTCGCGCTGATCGCCTTCATGCTGCTGCGCATCCTGCACCACACCGCCGCCCGCGGCTTCAGGGCCAGCACCGCCCTCTTGCTCACCCAGCTCAAGATCGCCCTGTTCAGCCCCTTGCGCCTCCGCAAAACTGCCAGGCCACCGCCCAAACCGCCCTCGCTGCGGCCGCCAAACCCGCAAGCCTGCCTCGCCTTCCAATGATACACTCGCCAAAATCCCGGACAGCAATGGGCCTTCGCCGGGATCCACCTTGCCAGCGGCCGTGCCGCCTCGAAGTGGATCCCGGCCTGCGCCGGGATGGCAATTAGTGTTTATCGCGCCAGCAATCCGTGGACGGCGGCGTCGATGAACCGCGCATCTTCCGGGTTCAGCACCGGGTTGCCGGCACGGTGGCCCCAGATCGAGGGGATCGGGCGCAATTCGGCCCGGGGCATCCGCGCGACCTCGCGCCGGTTATCTTCGACCGTGAAATAGAGGTCGGTCTCGCACGGCATAACGAGAGCGTCCGCGGCGATCGCGCCGAGCGCCTTGTCGAGATCGCCCCCGTAAAGCTCGTTGGCGCTGATGTCGGCGTGCTGCCAGGTCCACAGCATGGCGAGGAGGTCGTTGGCGCCGCGCCGGCGGAAATTTGCTTCCCAGCTGCCGACGAGGAAATCCTCGAGCGAGGAAAACCCGATCCCCCGCCACACCTCCTCGCGGTAGAAGGCCTGGCTGAGGCCCCAGCTGGCATAGACCCGGCCCATCGCCTGAAAGCCGCGCACCGGCTGGGTGGCGAACCAGCCATCCTGCCAGGCCGGGTCGGCGGTCAATGCCGCCTTGACGCCTTCGAGAAACACGAAATTATGCGGCGAGGTCTTGGCCGAGCCGCAGATCGCGGCGATCTTGTCGACCCGGTCGGGGAAGAGGGCGCCCCAGTGGAACGCCTGCTGCGCGCCCATCGAAAACCCGTAGACGAGCCTGACCCGCTCGATGCCGAACACCTCCGCGAGCAGGCGCTGCTGCACCCGGACCATGTCGGTCATCGTGAAATGCGGGTAGCGGGCGCGGTCGAACGGCGGCGGCGTGTTGCTCGGGCTCGACGACAGCCCGTTGCCGAACTTGTTCATGATGACGATGAAATATTTCGAGGGGTCGAGCGGCTTCCCCGGCGTGATCTGCCATTCCAGATCGTAATGCTGGGCGCCGAACGAGGTCGGATAGACGACGGTGTTCGCCTTCCACGCGTCGAGCGTGCCGTGGGTTTTATAGGCGAGGCGCGCCTGCCGATAGGTCAGCCCCGATTGGAGCACCACGTCGCCGGCCTCGAAGATCCGGTAGTCGGTCATCGCTTCGCCCCTTCGAAGGACCCTTGAGCGGGCCTGACCCACGCGTTTGCGTCTCGCGGAGTGACTGCAATCGGACGTTGAGCATCAACTTTGGCGGCACCTGATCTATCAGGCTGAGATCAGGTCATTTCCTACTTTGGGTTGCATAGGGTGCAGCATCGGCGACGGGGTTGGCGCGGGCGACCCAAACCTCGAAGGCGTTTCGAATGCCCCTTATAGCAAACCAATAAGGCAATATTACGGTTGTTCGCGGCGCAAGAAGACCTTCACCTTTGCCTCGCGCCTATCGGCACCCGCATTTGGTCAGCCGCGACTCCAGCACAACATCGCCCGCCTCGAAGATCTGGTAGTCGGCGATCCCCCGCGCCTCGCATTTGGTCGTTTGCAAATTTTGACCGCCGCGGTCCCGGGAACATACCATAACGTCTTTTATGGTGCGCAAAGACTGGGAGAAATAAGATGCCGCCGACTAGCAGAGGCAGAGATCAGGCAATCCGTGAGCGAGCTTACACAATTTGGGAGGCGGACGGCCGCTCTCATGGGCAGGATTGGGCGGATTGGTTTCGTGCTGAGTCCGAAATTGAGTACGGTCTGTCCGGGGAAATTCGCGATGCGCTCTTCATCAGCAACCGCGCATTCGTATTTCCTCAAAAGATCAACTTTACTGCTGCCCAAAGGGACGACGACCTAGTGACGAGCTGGTTATTCATGATCTATTGGGAAAATGGCGGGAATACGCCGACTAGATATCTGACGAATTACGTCAGTTACGGGATAACGAAAGAACCTATCGATCTTGCGTTCGAGTTTCCTGATGGTGGGCATGGTTTACCGGATTATTCCGTAATTGGGCCGAAAGGGGTACGGGTTGCCCAAATTGTCGTTGCTGCAGACGACCTAAAGAAAGTTAAAAATGGAGATGCTCACGCGTATCTATGGGGGTGGGCAAACTACGATGATATATTCCCCGGTACTACCCGGCACCGGACTGAGTTTTGTGTAGAAATCAAAGCGCTCGATGATCCTGAGATCGATCAATGCCGATTCTCATTTCAGCGGCACACTCGATACAACGGCATGGATAACGAGTGTCTTTATGAACCGAACGACACGGGGATACGCAAGTATTATAAGTTCATAGATTCAGGAGATATTGAAAAGGTGATCATTGACGGCACTCTTAAGGCCAGCAGTTTTGAGCATTTTCGCCAACTTGAAGAAGCGCAGTGGGGGGATATAGCAGACCCTCTTGAGGCGGCGTCTGAGTTGACCGTCCGAGGCCAGTTCGTCATTCGAGAAAATTCACCCGAACTTGATATAATAAACAAGGCTAACATTGGTCTTTGGAGCTTATCAAGATTCGCACAGGTCTCTGAGGGTGGAACCATAAACCTCTCAGGTGCACGTTTCATCCATACGGTCGAGAATTTGTTTGTCTTCTCATTTTCGATCGGTGAGTTGGATAAACTTACGATGGAAATGTGTGTTAACGCGCGCAGACCGTACGACGCCTGCGTGAATATCGTGGATTTAGCAGGTCTGAGGCGAAAAATCTTTGAAGCTGGCAGAGTTAGGGACTTGGATTGCAAGGTAAGCGACGTTTTTGAGCCGGGCTGGATCCAGATCGTGGAATATGAGGCACGATCACGAGATATCCGAGAAGGAGGGGTTATCGAGCCGTCTCCCTTCAAAAAAGAAGTAAAATTCACACCTCAATCGGAAGTACGATTACTGTTAATTCCGAAGGAAGGATCGTCTATTAATAAAGAAGTTTTGATATTGGAGGTTCCTGAACTCGGGGCGCATTTCAAAGAGGTGTTTAGACATTATCATTTGTAATTGCGGTCAGAATCCATTTTCCCTAAAAAACCCTTAATCTCACGCCCGCACCAGCGGTTTGTACTTGATGCGGTGGGGCTGGTCGGCGGCGGCGCCGAGGCGGCGGTGGCGATCGGCCTCGTAATCGGCGTAGTTGCCCTCAGCACGGGAATGGCTTCGGGGCGGCTTCGAGGGCGCGGCGCACGCCGTCAGGATCGTGCGCTATGACATGGAGATAGGCGCGGGCGGGCTGATCGGGCTCCGAGCGCCCCTGCTCCCAATCGCGCAGCGTCCCGACCGGGTTGTGATAGCGCGCCGCAAATTCCTCCTGGGTCAGGCCGAGCGCCCGGCGCAAGGTTCGCGCCGGCGGCACCCGCTTCATGCGGGCGAGGTGCTCCTCGGTGAACGGCCGCGCATCCGGATCGGCGAGCGCTGCGGCATGGACCTCCTCGTCGGTCAGCGCGTCGAACCGGCTCCACTCATGCTTCCCGGTTTTCTTCAATTGCAGCACGATGTCGCCGGCCTCGAAAATCTGATCGTCGATCATCCCCCCATCCTCTCAGCCGCATTCCCGGCGAAAGCCGGGACCCACCCCTCCGCGAGCTCGGGCGCCGACAGGTGGATCCCGGCTTTCGCCGGGAATGCGGACAAATTGGCACAGTCGGAACAGATCTGCGACGTCCAGCGCCATCTCACGCCCGCACCAGCGGCTTGTACTTGAGGCGGTGGGGCTGGTCGGCGGCGGCGCCGAGGCGGCGGTGGCGATCGGCTTCGTAATCGGCGTAATTGCCCTCGAACCAGACCGTCTGGCTGTCGCCTTCGAAGGCGAGGATGTGGGTGGCGATTCGGTCGAGAAACCAGCGGTCGTGGGTGATGATGACGGCGCAGCCGGGATAGTCGAGGAGCGCTTCTTCGAGGGCGCGCAGCGTGTCGACGTCGAGATCGTTGGTCGGCTCGTCGAGGAGGAGGAGGTTGGCGCCCTCCTTCAGCATCTTCGCGAGGTGCACGCGGTTGCGCTCGCCGCCCGAGAGCTGCCCGACCTTTTTCTGCTGGTCGGAGCCGCGGAAGTTGAAGAGCGCGCAATAGGCGCGGCTGGCGATCTTGCGGCGCCCGAGATCGATCTCGTCCTGCCCGCCGGAGATCTCCTGCCACACGCTGTTGCCGGCAACGAGGGTGTCGCGCGACTGGTCGACATAGCCGAGTTTCACGGTGTCGCCGATCCGGAAGCGGCCGCTATCGGGCTGTTCCTGCCCGGTGATCATGCGGAAGAGCGTCGTCTTGCCGGCGCCGTTGGGGCCGATCACGCCGACGATCCCGCCGGGGGGTAATCGAAAGCTCAATTCCTCGATCAGGAGATGATTGCCGAACCCCTTCCTCACCTTGTCCGCTTCGACGACGAGATCGCCGAGCCTGGGCCCTGGCGGCAAGACGATCTGCGCGGTCTCGGGCGCCTTCTCGCGGCTCTCAGCAACGAGCGCCTCATAGGCCGAGACCCGCGCCTTACTCTTTGCCTGGCGCGCGCGCGGGCTCGCCCTTACCCATTCCAATTCGCGCTCCAGGGTGCGCCGGCGCGCCTCCTCGGCCTTGCCCTCGCCGAGGAGGCGCGCCTGCTTTTGTTCGAGCCAGCCGGAGTAATTGCCTTCGAACGGGATGCCGCGGCCGCGGTCGAGTTCGAGGATCCAGCCCGCCACCTCGTCGAGGAAATAGCGGTCATGCGTCACGGTGACGACCGTGCCGGGATAGTCCTTGAGGAAGCGCTGCAGCCAGGCGACCGATTCGGCGTCGAGATGGTTGGTCGGTTCGTCGAGGAGGAGGAGGTCGGGGCGCTGCAACAGGAGGCGGCAGAGGGCGACGCGCCGCCGCTCGCCGCCCGAGAGGCTCGCGACCGTGGCTTCGCCGGGCGGGCAGCGCAGCGCGTCCATCGCGATCTCGACGGTGCGGTCGAGCTCCCAGGCATCGGCGTGGTCGATCTTTTCCTGCAGGTCGCCCTGCTCGGCGATCAGCGCCTCCATCTCCTCCGGCGACAATTCCTCGGAGAAGCGCGCGCTCACCGCCTCGAAACGGTCGATGAGCGCCTTGGTTTCGGCGAGCCCCTCCATGACGTTGCCGAAGACGTCCTTCTCCGGGTCGAGCGCCGGCTCCTGCGGCAGGAAGCCGCTCTTCGCGCCCTCGGCCGCCCACGCTTCGCCGGCGAACTCAGGCTCGCCCCCGGCCATGATGCGCAGCAGCGTCGATTTGCCGGCGCCATTGAGGCCCAAGACGCCGATCTTCGCGCCGGGCAGGAACGAGAGCCAGATATCCTTGAGGACCTCGCGACCCCCGGGATAGGTCTTGCTCAACCCTTTCATCACGTAGATGTACTGGTAGGCGGGCATCGGGAGCGGCCTTCAAAGCGGATGGCGGGCGGAGGTCGGCGAGGTAGAGATCGGCCGGCGATCAGACCTGGTCAAGCCCGGCGGACCCCCCAAAACACCGTGAAGCAGCCGGGGATGATGCCGCTGAGCCCCTTCCGGCAGGCCGTCGTCTGCCAGTATTCGCCCATCGGGATGAATGGCAGATCCTGCCACACCTGCATCTGCATCTCGGTGCAGATGCGGCGCTGCTCGCCAAGCTCGACGGCGTTGAGCCAGGCGGCACGCAGTGCCTCGATTTTCGGGCTATCAGGCCAGCCGTCCCAGGCGGCTTTGCCGTCGGCGCGCAGCCCCTGGTTGCCGTAGGGGTTGGTGTTGGGGATCGAGCGGTCGATCAGCGTGAAGAACACGTTCCAGCCGCCCTTGTCGGGCGGCGCCTGATTGGTCCGCCGGCGGATCACCGTCCCGAAATCCATCTCCTGGAAATCGACGTTGAGGCCGGCGCGGCGCAGCTGCTCGGCGCCGATGCGCGACAGCGTGGAGATGCCGCCGACATCGGTCGGCGAGATGATGACGATCTTCTCGCCGTTGTAGCCGGCCTCGGCCAGCGCCTTTTTCGCCGCCGAGTAATCGCGCGGACCGTTCAAGACCTTAATTCCGGCGTCATTGGCAAGCGGCGTTCCGGTGGGGAAGATCCCGACGCCGCTATAGCGGTCGGCCGGGTCGTCGCCGGCGATCGCAATCATCGCCTCGTCCTGGTCGATCGCCGGCAGCACCGCGCGGCGCACCGCCGGATTGTCGAACGGCGGGTAGAGCTGGTTGAACCGGAGGATGCCCATCGCCGGCATGTAGTGCGAGACCGCCGCGACGTTGGGATCGCGGGCGATCTGGCCGAACAGGTCGCGCGGCGGTGACTCCCACCAGTCGACTTCTCCGTTGCCGAGCGCCGCCTGGGACGAGAACGCGTCGAGCGTCAGCCACTCGACGCGGTCGAAATGCGTCACTTTCGGCCCCGAGGTGAAGCCCGGGGCGCCGCTCTCGCGCGGCCGGTATTCGGTGAAGCGCCCGAAGGCGGACCGCGCGCCGCTGACATGCTCGTCAGGCAGAAAGCGATAGGGGCCGCTGCCGACGATCTCCTTGATCGGCTGGTAGGGCGAGGTCGCAGCGATCCGCTCCGGCATGATCGCCGGCACCGTGCCGCCGGGCCCGGCCAGCGCCGCCGGCAGATGCGGGAAGGGCCGCTTCAGGCGGAAACGCACGGTGCGGTCGTCGCTCGCCGACAGTTCCTCGGTCGCGGCGAGGAGCGCCGTCGCAAAGCTGATGCGCGGCGCGAAGCGGCGGATGCTGGTGACGACGTCGCGGGCGAGCACCGGCTCCCTGTCATGGAAGCGCAAGCCCTCGCGCAGCTTCAGGTGCCAGGTCAGCCCGTCATCCTCGATCTCGTGGCCCGCCACCATCTGCGGCTGGGCCTGCCAGTTGGTGTCGAGGCCGTAGAGCGTGTCGAAGACAAGATAGGCGTAGTTGCGGGTCGGCCGGTTGAAGGTGACGATCGGATCGAGCACGGCGAGATCCGAAGTCGGCGCGAAAATCAGCGTGCTGGCCCTGGCGGCACCGGCGAGGCGCGGCGCGGCAAGGGCGGCGGCCGTGGCGATCCCGGTCTTCAACAGTTCGCGGCGGCGCATGGCTTCCCCCTCGTTGCCTACCAACCGCGACAGCGGTCGGCTGAAACGCGCTATGCTACGCTCCCCGTCTCTCGTGCCAAGGATTCCTGCGATGCAGTTCACCTGCCATCCACCCGGGGCGCAGATCCCGGGGCGCTTCCCGGGGCCGGCGCATGCCCGCGGCAAATGGTTGACCCTCGACATCCACTGCCATGTGCGCAGCGACAAGGCGGCCGCCCTCGTTGAAGGCCACGCGGAAGTCTCACGCTGGTATCTCGAAACGCAGGCGAGCGAAGAGAGCCGAAGGATCAACCGGCAGAACGGCGAGCGGACGCGGGCGCAAGGCAATTCGGCCGAGCAGCGGATCGCCGACATGGACCATATGGGGATCGACATCCAGGCGATCTCGCCGGCGCCGCGCCAGACCTATTACGGCGCCGACGCGGATTTGGGGCTCGCCACCGCGCGCATCCTCAACGACGAGATCGCGGAGATGTGCGGGCGCTATCCCGACCGCTTTACGGGGCTCGGCACGGTGCCGTTCCAGGCCCCGGAGCTGGCGTTGGCCGAATTGGAGCGGCTGCACAAATCATTGGGCTTCCGTGGTATCGAGATCATGACCCATGTCGCCGGCGAGGATCTCTCCGAGCCGCGATTCCGCAAGATCTTCGCACGCTGCGAGGAGCTGGGCCTCCTTGTCTTCATGCATCCCGACGGCTTCACCGAGGCGCGCCGCTTCAAGAACCATTACTTCGCCAATGTGATCGGCAACCCGCTCGATTCGACGGTCGCGGTGCATCATTTGATCTTTGGCGGGGTGTTGGAGGACCATCCCAATCTGAAGCTCGTCGTCGCCCATGGCGGCGGCTATCTGCCGGCCTATTCGGGGCGCATCGACCACGCCGCATCGGCGCGGCCCGACACCTGCATGCATCTGAAAGAGATGCCGACGACATACCTCAAACGGCTTTATTTCGACGCGCTCGTCTACACCCATCACCAGCTGCAGTATCTCGTCGACGAGTACGGCGCCGACCACATCCTGGTCGGCACCGACTATCCCGCCGATATGGGCGAAGTCGACCCGATCGGCTTCATCGAGCGCGCCCCCGGGCTCGACGATCACGCGCGCCGCGCCATCCTCGGCGGCAACGCCGCGCGGCTGCTGAACCTGGAGGTGCTGGCTAAGCCGGGGTGATTGAGACCGTCGCTAATGCATGACATTCAACACTTCCTTCCCCAAAACACCGTCATACCGGCGAAGGCCGGTATCCACGGTGGCTGTGGGTCCCGGCCTTCGCCGGGACGACGGTGAAGGGTGGAAATATTTACGGAGAGATGCCATGCAGGTCGCGAAATGGGGCAACAGCCTCGCCATCCGTCTTCCCGCCGCCGTGGTTGAGGCGTTGGAGCTGAAAGCCGGCGACGAAATCGAAATCCATGTCGCCGACAGACGCGCGTTCGCCATCGCGCGCAAGCCCAACCGGGACGAGTTGCTGAAGCGCCTGCGCGGCTTCCGCGGGCGCCTTCCCGCCGACTTCAAGTTCGACCGAGACGAGGCGAATGCCCGGTAGCTTCTTTGACACTACAGAGCAGTGCTATTCCGCAGCAGCTCGCCTTGGCGGGGCAACGCGCTGCATCAGGTCCTGCACGGTCATCACGTGGGCCGTCGAGAAGGCCAAGACGATCAACGTCGCACGGTGAACCTCTTCGGCTGGTAGGGCACCCTGTCCGACATCGGGGTAATCGAAAGTGCCGGTCGCGTCCGACAGGAAGGCAACCCGGTAATTGTGGAACATGGCATCGCGGGCGGTCGCGTGACAGCAGTTCTCGGTCGTCGTGCCGGAGATGATCACGGTATCTATGCCCCACTCGCGCAGAATGAGGTCGAGGTCCGTAGCAAAGAAGGCGCTGTACCGGTGCTTCTTGATGACGTGCTCGCCGGCCGCCGGGGCAAGGCCGGGGAAGATCTCGACGCCTGGTGTTCCGTCGACGAGGCACGACCGGTCAGCGATCGGTGGATATAGATCGTCATACAGTCCCATATCGCAGCCGTCGCGACGGTGCACGTGCGCCGTATAGATGATCCGGATGCCCCGCTCGCGACAAAATGTAAGGGCAGCAGCCAGCTTCGGCACCATCGCCGCAGCCTGTGCGGACCTCAGCACAGCACCTTCGGCGACGAAATCATTCTGCATATCGACGACGATCATCGCTGTCCTGCTGGGATCGAGCGTATCGACACGGTACGGCATGGGTACCCTCCGAGTTTCTCGGGTTACGGTGACAGTTTAATGGGTTCCGATCCGCCGACGCTATACAAGCTGTGGCGCGAAGCGGCGGGTGGGCGAGAGGAGTTCGTCCTGCGCGGCGACGAGCGCGAGCTCGTAGCGGTCGAGGCGCAAGGTCGTCTCGATGACCGCGAAGATCGATGAAGCGGTGAGCGCGAGCGCGTCGGGGAGGCTCTGGCCGCGTAAGAGGTGGGCGAGGAAGAGGGCGGCGGTAACATCGCCGCAGCCATTGAGCACGACCGGCAGGCGTGGGGTCTCGACCGCCCAGGCCCCCTCCAGCCCGGATGCCAACATCGTCACCCGGTCGGGCGCGGCGTCGAGGCTGGTGACAAGCACGATGCGGGGTCCCCGGGCGCGCAGGCCGGCGGCGGCGGTTGCGGCTTCGGCGAGGCTCGCGACCCGGCCGCCGGTCAGGTATTCGAGCTCGAAATGGTTCGGCGTCACGATGTCGGCGATGAGAAGCGCGCGGTCGCGGAAGAATTCGGCGATCCCCTCGGTCACATACGACCCGGTCTCGACATCGCCAATGACCGGGTCGACGCAGAAGAGCGCCGCAGGGTTGGCGCTGCGGACCCGCTCGACGATGTCGAGGAGCACCGGGCCGGTCGCCGCGGCGCCGAGATAGCCCGAGAGCACCGCGTCGATGCCCGGCAGGATGCCGAGCTCGGCGATCCCGTCGAAGAGGCTGGCGATCTCGGTCGCCGGGACGATCGCGCCGCGCCATTTCCCATGGCCGGTGTGGTTGGAGAACGCCACGGTATCGAGCGCCCAGGCCTCGACGCCGAGCCGTTGCAAGGGAAACACCGAGGCGGCGTTGCCGACATGGCCATAGGCGACGCGCGACTGCAGCGACAGGACGGTCGGCATCAGCGGGTTCGGTCGCGTGCGTCGAAGACGTGCTTCATACTGAGAAACACCGCGAGCCCGCTGGCGGCGAACAGCGCGACCCCGCCATTGTGCAACCCGCCGTGATCGAAGCCGGAAGCGGCGAAAAGGCCCGCCAGCCCGAGGATCGTGAAGATCACGATGACCGCCAGCAGGTTCGCCAAATCGTCGACCAACAGAAAACTTGCCCAATCGGCGGCGCCGCCATCGAAGCGGCTTTTCACCCGCATGGCGGCGAGCGCGATCGCGGCGAGGGTGAGGAGGAGGCCGCAGGCGTAATCGCCGGGCGCGTCGTCCGCGCTGGCAAAAAATGCGCCCAGCACGGCCAAGACCGCGAGCACGACGAGCTGTGCCCAGAACGCGATCCACGCGCAATAGCCGAGCTCGTCCGGCCCAAGTTCGGTCAATTCCGAGCCCGCACTCGACTGGTTCATCGCGCTCGCCTTACTGTTCGGAACCGCAGGCTGTCAATCGGCAACCCGCTGATTATATCGGGAAAGAGCTGGGAACGGAGGATTAGGATGAGCGCGCCGATCCGACTGCGCCGCAGCGTCTTGTTCCTGCCCGGCGCCAACCCGCGCGCCCTGGAAAAGGCCAGGGGGTTGCCCGCCGATGGTCTCATATTCGATCTTGAGGACGCCGTCGCGCCCGCGGGCAAGGACACCGCCCGCGCCAGCGTCGCGGCGACGCTGCGCACCGGCGGCTACGCGCCGCGCGAGCTGATCCTGCGGGTCAACCCGCTCGAAACGCCCTGGGGCCATGCCGATTTGGCGGCAGCGGCGAGCCTGCCGCTCGACGCGGTGCTGTTGCCCAAGGTCGAGCATGCCGAACGGGTGCAGCGGCAGCGGCGAGCCTGCCGCTCGACGCGGTGCTGTTGCCCAAGGTCGAGCATGCCGAACGGGTGCGCCTCGCGATCGACCTGCTCGACGCCCTCGGGGCGCCCCCCGATCTCGCCGTGTGGTGCATGATCGAGACGCCGCTCGGCGTTCTCGCCGCCGCGGAGATTGCCGCCGCGACCCGCAGGCTCGGCGCGCTCGTCATCGGCACCTCGGACCTGACGAAGGGTCTCCATGCCCGTGAGACACAGGACCGGCGGCCGTTGTTGACCGCGCTCGGGCTCGTCCTCCTCGCCGGGCGCGCGCATGAGAGGGCGGTCCTCGACGGCGTCCATCTCGACCTCGACGATGCCGAGGGTTTCGCGGCTTCCTGTCGTCAGGGCAGCGAACTCGGCTTCGACGGCAAGACCCTCATTCACCCAACCCAGATCGACCCGGCCAATGCCGCCTTTACCCCCGGCGCCGAGGAAGTCGCGCGAGCCCGCCGCATCATTGCCGCCTATGGAGAAGCGGCCGGCGGGGCCCGGGGCGCGGTCCGCATCGACGGCCGGCTCGTCGAGGCGCTGCATGTCGAGGCGGCGCGCCGCACGCTCGCCCTCGTAGAGGCGATCGCTGCGCGCGAGGCCGGATGAGGTGCCAGCCCCCACCCCAGCCCTCCCCCGCAAGCGGGGGAGGGAAGGGTGGGGGCGGGGGAGGGCTGGGGGTGGGGGCTTGCCGCCGATGCTACGGCACGGCCTCGTCGGGATAGACGCCCCAGATGTCCGTCCGCCGCATCCAGCCGGAGAGGTTGTCGGTCTCGACCCGGCACCACGGCCCGCGGCATTCGAGGAGGCGCGCGACGACGCCGGGAGCGGCGCGGGCAACCACGCGCGACGCCGGGTCCGGCTCTTGATGGAGCGGCCGCGCGGCACCCTTGCCGACGATCGCGGTGCGCCTCCCGGTCACCATGTGCTCCTGCACCCAGCCCTCGGTGCCCTCCCAGTCGCGGATGCGGCGCCAATGCTCGAACTGGGCGACGATCTCGACCGGCATGTCCTTCCTGGTCAGCACCCATTCGATCGGATATTGCCGGCCCGGGCCGGTGCGCAGATTGACCTTGTCGGAATGCAGGCTGACAAAGCGCGGCACCTTGAGCCCGACATCCTCGTCGGCCGCCGCGGCGGGCGCCTGAGCGGCGAGGGCGAGCAGCACCAGAGCGCTCAGCGCGCCGAGGATTCCCTTGCCGTTTTTGCTCAAGGCGCGGCGGCGGGGATCGTTACGCCGCAGGTCGGGCAATCGGGGTCCTTGGCGATGCGGATGCGGTGAAAGCGCACGCGCAACGCATCGTAGATGAGGAGCGTGCCGTCGAGGCTGTCGCCGAGCCCGAGCAGTTCCTTCAGCACCTCGACCGCCTGCAAGGTGCCCATGACGCCGGCGACCGCGCCGAGAATGCCCGCTTCCTCGCAGCGCGGCACCAGACCGGGCGGCGGCGGCTCGCGAAAGAGGCAGCGGTAGCACGGGTGCCCGGCGCCGAGATAGGGCCGGAAGGTCGACAATTGCCCCTCGAACGGCGACAACGCCGCGGCAATCAGCGGCTTTTTGAGGCGATGGCATTGTTCGGTCAAGAGGTATCGCGTCGCGAAATTGTCGCTGCCGTCGGCAACCAAATCATAGCCGGCGATCAGCGCCGCCGCATTGTCGGGGCCGAGCCGGGTCGGGTGGGTCTCGATCTGGACGCCGTCATTGACCGCGGCGAGGGTGGCGCGCGCGCTGTCGACCTTGAGCGCGCCGACCCTTTTCGTCGCGTGCACGATCTGGCGCTGCAGATTGGTCAGATCGACCCGGTCGTCGTCGATGATGCCGAGCGTCCCGACTCCGGCGGCGGCCAGGTACATTAGCATCGGCGAGCCGAGGCCGCCGGCGCCGACCACCAGCACGCGCGAGGCCAAGAGCTTTTCCTGCCCCTCCTCGCCAACTTCGTCGAGGATCAGGTGGCGGGCATAGCGCTGGAATTGCTCTTCAGTCAGTTCCATGGCGGACTCCCGCCTCTAAGCCGGATTTGATGCAGGTTGAACCGCCGGTGCCGGCCCCTCACCCCAACCCTCTCCCCGCCGGCGGGGAGAGGGAGGGACCCGCGGTGAAGCCGTGGGAGGGTGAGGGGCTCGCACCGCACGAGCCGACATGCATTGGCGACCCATCTCACAACCCGTCGAACAAGGCCGTCGTCAGATAGCGCTCGGCGAAGCTCGGCAGGATGACGACGATCGTCTGGCCTACCATGCCCGGCCGGGCGCCCACTTCGAGCGCCGCCGCCAGAGCCGCGCCGGAGGAAATCCCGACCGCCAGACCGTCGAGCCGGGCGGCCTGCCGCGCCGTCTTAAAGGCGGTGTCGTTGCCGATGCGGATCACCTCGTCGATGAGCCCGGTATCGAGGATTTCCGGGATGAAGCCGGCGCCGATCCCCTGGATCTTGTGGGCGCCGGGCGGGCCGCCCGACAAGACCGCGCTGTCCTCGGGCTCGACCGCGATCATTCGCAGGCCCGGCTTCCTCGCCTTCAAGACCGAGCCGATCCCGGTCAGCGTGCCGCCGGTGCCGATCCCGCTGACCACGATATCGACCGCGCCTCCGGTATCCTTCCAGATCTCCTCGGCGGTGGTGCGGCGGTGGATCGCCGGATTGGCCGGGTTCTGGAACTGTTGCGGCATGAAGGCGTCGGGCAGGCTCCGGACGATCTCCTCGGCGCGTGCGATGGCGCCGCGCATGCCCTGCGCCGCCGGGGTCAGCTCAAGCTCGGCGCCGAGCAGGAGCAGCATCTTGCGCCGCTCCACTGACATGCTGTCGGGCATCGTCAGTATGAGGCGATAGCCTTTGGCGGCGCAGACAAAAGCGAGCGCGATCCCGGTATTGCCCGAGGTCGGCTCGACGAGCACGGTGCCGGGCTTGAGATGGCCGGCAACTTCGGCTGCCTCGATCATCGCCAACCCGATCCGGTCCTTGACCGAGGAGAGCGGGTTGAAGAACTCGCATTTGCCAAGGATGTCGGCCGTGACCCCGGCCTCGGCCGCCAGCCGATGCAGGCGCACCAGCGGGGTCGCGCCGATCGTCTCCAGAATGCTGTCATAGATACGGCCGCGGAATTCTCCCGCCATCATCGCTCTCCGTGCAGGTTCGTGCGCCTCATGTAGCGCCGCCCCCCGATCTTTGCGAGGACAACAGAGCGGCATTGCGAGGATCACGCATGGCGCCGGTCAGATCTCGAAATCGCCGCCTTGGAGCACGCGGCCCGCGATCCCGGCGCGGTGCGCCCGGGTACAGAGGTCTTCGAGGGTCAGCGAGTCGAGCCGGCGCATCGTCTCTTCCTGCAATTCCTGCCAGAGCGGGCGAACCACCTGATGCCCGAGCGCGCTTCCCGCCGGGTCCTCGATCGGGTCCTCGCCGGTTTCGAGCTGGCGCACCGTGCGCACGATATCGCCGAGGCTGATGCGGCGACGCTCGCGGGCCAGGCGATAGCCGCCGCTCGGGCCGCGGATTCCCACGAGGATCTTCTCGCGCACCAGCTCCTGCAGCACCGGTTCGAGATAGCGCCGCGGGATACCCTCGCGCTCGGTGATCTCGACCGAACGGACCGGGGCGGCGCTCCCGTTATAGGCGATGTCGAGCACCGCCTCGATCGCGAACAGGAGCTTCTTGGTGAGCCGGATCATGGCTCAGGATTGTCGCCGCGCCGCGGGGTTTGGACAAGCAGAAGCGATGCCGGTCGAACCGAAGCCGCCCTCCTGTCGCCCGCTGGCCTCACCAAACGCCGTGACGATGGTAAATTCCGCGCGCCCGATCCGGGTGAAGACGAGCTGGGCGATGCGGTCGCCGGGGGCGATCGAAATCCCCTCCGAATCGGCGCCGGTACGAACCGGATTGCGGTTCCATGCCGATATGAGGCAGGCGCCCTCGTAATCGGCGTCAATCACCCCGACCGCGTTGCCGAGCACCAGCCCCTCGCGGTGGCCGAGGCCCGAGCGCGGCAGCACGAGCGCGCACCAGGCGGGATCGCCGATGCGCACCGCGATCCCGGCCGAGATCAAAAGCGCCGGCGCCTGCGGCCGCAGCACTAAGGGCTCGTGGATGCAGGCATGGAGATCGAGACCGGCGGCAAGGCTCGACCCGTAATGCGGAAACCCCCAGCCCGGGAGGCGCGGATCGAGGATCTTGAGCGCGACGTCGAGGGCCATGATCGGGCTACCGCGGCCGGCTCCCGGCGCCCGGGATATGGGCGCTCGGCGGCGCGCCGAAATCGGCGCTGAGCGCGGCGGCGATCCGGTCGGCGAGGCGGGCGGCAACCTCGTGCTTGGTCATAGGGGGCCAGTCCTCGACCCCCTCGCCATCAATGAGGTGGATCGTGTTCTCGTCGCCGCCGAAGGTGCCGGTGCCGGGAGAGACGTCATTGGCGAGGATCCAGTCGCAGCCCTTCTTCGTGCGTTTGGCCCGGGCATGGCCAACCACATTCTCGGTCTCGGCGGCAAAGCCGACGACGAGTGCAGGCCGGTCGTTATGGCGCCCGGCGATGCGCGCCAGAATGTCGGGGTTTTCTATGAGGCGCAGCGACGGCGCGCCCTTCCCGTCCTTTTTCAGCTTCTGCTGGCTGATTGTGTCGACCCGCCAGTCGGACACCGCCGCCGCCATCACCGCGACATCGACCGGGAGCGCGGCTTCGCTCGCGGCGAGCATTTCTTCTGCGGTGTCGACCGCGACCAGCGTGACCCCGGCCGGGGTCGGCTCCTGGGTCGGCCCCGACACCAGCACGGTCTGGGCGCCAAGCGCGGCGAGCGCGGCGGCGATGGCATGGCCCTGCTTGCCGGAGGAATGATTGGTGAGGTAGCGCACCGGATCGATGGGCTCCCGCGTCGGGCCGCTGGTGACGAGCGCGCGCTTGCCCGCGAGGCGTTGGTCGGTCGGGAAGAACCGGGCGATCGCGGCAAGGATCTCGGCCGGCTCGGCCATGCGGCCAAACCCAACCTCGCCGCAGGCCAATTCGCCGGCGCCTGGACCGACGCTGACGACGCCGCGCGCGATGAGGGTCGCGAGATTGGCCTGGGTGGCGGCATGCGCCCACATCATCGCGTTCATCGCCGGGGCGATCAGCACCGGCTTATCTGACGCGAGGAGCGTCGTGGCGGCGAGGTCGTCGGCCAGGCCCACCGCCATCCGGGCGATCAGATCGGCGGTCGCCGGCGCGACGACGACGAGGTCGGCTTCGCGCGACAGGCGGATGTGGCCCATCTCGCTTTCGTCGGTCAATGACCAGAGATCGCCATAGACCTTGTCTTCGCTGAGCGAGGAAACCGCGAGCGCCGTCACGAAATGATGCGCCGCCTCGGTCATGATAACGCGCACCGCGCAGCCCTGCCCACGCAACAGGCGGATCAGCTCGAGGCTTTTATAGGCCGCGATGCCGCCCGCGATGATCAACAGAATGCGCCGGTCTTGCAGCAAGTCGCGCCTCCCTCTCCACCGGGCCCAATATGCTACCGCCGCGCGTCCGGCACCATATAATCCAGGAACGGAGGGGAGAATGCGGGCAAACCCCAAAGATGATCCGGTTCTCAAGCGCTTTCGCGCAGCGCTCGGCGAGGCCTATGGCAACCGGCTCGAACGCGTCGTGCTGTTCGGCTCGCGCGCCCGCGGCGACCACCGGCCCGATTCCGACTACGACATCGCCGTGTTTATAAGGAAGCCGGGCGATCTCTGGGACGAGTTGGGGACGTTAGCCGATATCACGACAGACATTCTCGTCGATACGGGTGCCGAGATCTCAGCCAAACCATTCGCCGCCGGCAGCTATCGCGAAACCTCCTTGTTCATGAGCGAGCTTTTGCGCGACGGCCTAGACCTATGACACCGGGCGCTGCGGAGCTTCTCGACAGAGCTCGCCAAGGTCTCCGTGATGCCCGGAAGCTGCAATCGATCATCCCCAGAATAGCGGGCCGGGAAGCGTATCTGGCGGCATTTCACGCAGCGCAAGCCATGATCTATGAGCGATCGGGCAGGCTCGCCAAAACCCACCGCGGCGTACGCAGCCAATTCTCGCGGCTGGCAAAGGACGAACCGGCGTTGGGGCGAGCCACCGCCGAAGTACTCGGCCGTGGCTATGAGATAAAGTCTCGCGCCGATTACGGCGTCGGACCCGCTGCTATCGTCTCAACCCAAACTGCGGAGTCGACGATCGAAGCGGCAGCGCAATTCATCGAGGCAATCGCCGCGCTTTTGGCCGACGAATAGGCTCCCTCATCACCTCAACAGCACCCCCACCGCGATCGCCGCCAGCGCGGCGGCGGCGAGCCATAGCGGCACCACCAGCCAGGGCATGAGCCGGGCGCGGTGGGCGGCCTGGACGGCGAGGCTTTCGGCGTGGAGGATGACGCCCTCGCGCGACCAGTCGCCGACCAGCCGGTCGAGGCTGCGCAAGAGGCGCGGGATCTCGTCCAACGTTTCGAGAACGGTGTCGATATGCTGCTTGAGGCGCGCCTCGGGGCCGCGATTGTCGCGCATCCATTGTTCGACGAGCGGCCGCGCCAGGCTCCAGATATTGACTTCCGGGTCGAGCCGCCGCCCGACGCCTTCGATCAGCACCATCGTCTTTTGTAATAGCAAGAGTTGCGGCTGCGTCTCCATCTCGAACTGCCCGGTCACCTGAAAGAGCTGCGCCAGGAGGCGCGCGATCGAGATCTGGTGCAGCGGGCGCCCGAGGATCGGCTCGCCGATCGAGCGGCAGGCCTGGGTGAAGGCGTCGATCGAGCGCCCCTTCGGTACGTAGCCGGCATCGAAATGTACCTCGGCGACCCGCCGGTAATCGCCGGTGAGGAACCCGATCAGCATGTCGGCGAGGTAGTAGCGGGTCTGGCGGTCGAGCCGGCCCATGATCCCGAAATCGACAACCGCGAGCGCGCCGTCGGCATCGACAAAGATGTTGCCGGGGTGCAGATCGGCATGGAAAAACCCGTCGCGAAACACCTGCTTGAAAAACGCATCAGCCGCGTGGCGCAAGAGATCGCCGATCGAAGGACCCGCGGCGAGGAGCGCCTCCCTGTCGTCGACCCGGATCCCGGTCACGCGTTCGGTGGTCAGCACCGTGCGGCCGGTGCGCTGCCAATCGACCTGCGGCACGCGAAAGGTCGGGTCGCCCGCGAAATTCTCGCGGAGCTCGGAAGCGGCCGCCGCCTCGAAACGTAGATCCATCTCGATCCGAACCGATTCCGCGAGGGTTTCGACCACCTCGACCGGCTTCAATCGGCGCAATCCCGGTCGGGTCCGCTCGAGCAGATCGGCGAGCCACCGGAACAGGTCGAGGTCGCGGGCAAAGGCGCGCGCGATCCCCGGGCGCAATACCTTGACCGCGACCTCGCGCCCCTCGGTCGTCACCGCGAAATGAACCTGCGCGATCGAGGCCGCGGCGACCGCGGTTTCGTCGAAACTCGAGAACCGGCTCTCGATCGGCTCCTCGAACTCGGCCTCGATCAAGGCGCGTGCCTCCGGCCCGGGAAACGGCGGCAGGCGATCCTGCAGGCGTGCGAGGTCCTCGGTGATCTCGTCGCCCAAGAGATCGGCGCGGGTCGCCAGGATCTGGCCGAGCTTGACGAAGCTCGGCCCGAGCTCAACGAGGGCGGCGGCAAGCCGCTCACCCGGGCGGGCGGCGGCGGTCGCGCCGCGGCGCCGCAGGAGCCGGGTCGCGCGCAGCAACGGGGCGGCGCCGGTTAGCGCATCGAGCGGGAAGAGCGCGTCGTGCCGCGCCAGCGTGAGGCCGATCCGGACGAGACGGGCGAGGTTGCGGAAGCTGCGGAAAAGCCCGAACACCGCCCGGGTTCGATCAGAGCCGCCAGGCCGAATGGAGCGCCGCGATGCCCCCGGTCAGATTGCGGTAGCTCACCCGGTCGAGCCCCGCCGCGACGATCCGCTCGGCGAGCGCGCCCTGCGACGGGAAGCGGCGGATGCTCTCGGCGAGATAGGCGTAGGCATCAGGGTTGCCGGTAACGATCCGGCCGAGCACGGGCAGCACCTGAAAGCTGTAAAAATCATAGAGCGGCTGCAGCGGCGGGGCGACCGCGGGAGTGAATTCCAGGCAGAGGAAATGCCCGCCCGGCCTGAGGACGCGCCGGGCCTCGGCAAGCGCCCGCTCGGGCCGTGTCACATTGCGCAAGCCGAACGCGATCGTGTAGAGGTCGAAGGAGCGGTCGGCAAAGGGCAGCGCCTCGGCATCGCCGACGAGCCAATCGATGCCGGCGAGAATACCGTCGTCGAGCGCGCGGGCGCGGCCGATGTCGAGCATCTCCCGGTTGGCGTCGCAGACGATGACCCCACCCCCCGCCGCCGGTCCTAACCCAGGCAGCGCGCGCCGCGCAATGTCGCCGGTGCCGCCGGCGACATCGATGAGGCGCTGGCCGGGGCGCGGGTTGAGCCGGCGCACCATCTCGGCCTTCCACCAGCGGTGGATGCCCGCGCTCATCAGGTCGTTCATCAGATCGTACTGCCCGGCGACGCTGTCGAAAACCGCACGCACGAGCGGGGCTTTCGCCGCTTCCGGCACCCGGCGGAAGCCGAAATCAGCCTCGGCCCGCCCCCACCCCTTCCCTCCCCCGCTCGCGGGGGAGGAAATCGCATTTGGCTCGCTCACTCCCTCCCCCTTGATGGGGGAGGGCCGGGGTGGGGGTGAATTGGCCGCTTGGCATCCCGACCGAACTGGTGAAGCATCACGATCACCCCCTCCCAACCCTCCCCCATCGAGGGGGAGGGCTTTCAAATGCGATTGCCCTGCCCTCGCGGGGGAGGGAAGGGTGGGGGCGGCGGGCCCGGGGGGCGGGTCCGGGGACTTATCGCTTGTCTCGTCGACGCTCATCAGGCAGGAACAATAGCCCCAGCCGCGCGTCAGCAGCTAGATTTTGAATGCCCGAGCTTCCCGAAGTCGAAACCATCCGTCGCGGCCTGGCGCTTCGCATCAGCGGCCGGCAGATCGTGCGCGCCGAATTGCGCCGCCCGGATCTGCGGCGCCCGTTCCCGCCGATGCTGGCTACCCGGCTCGAGGGCGCGCGCATCGGGGCGCTCTCGCGGCGCGGCAAATATCTCCTCGTAGAGCTCGACGACACCGGCCTCCTCTTGCTGCATCTCGGCATGTCCGGGCGGATTACCGCGGGCCTATCCAACAGTCCGCCGGAGAAGCACGACCATGTGATCCTGACCCTCGACGACGGCACCGTCGTGCGCTTCAACGACCCGCGCCGGTTCGGCCTCATCGATTACCTGGCGCGCGGCACGGAGGCGGCGCATCCCTTATTGGCGGGGATGGGGCCGGAGCCGCTGGAACCGGGCTTTGACAGCGCCTATCTCGACCGGGCATTGGCGGGCAAGCTCACCCCGATCAAGGCGGCATTGCTCGACCAGCGCATCGTCGCCGGGCTCGGCAACATCTATGTCTGCGAGGCGCTCTTCCGCGCCGGGCTGTCGCCGCGCCGGCTCGCCGCGACGGTCATTGGCGCGCGAGCCGTGCGGCTCGCCGCCGCGATCCGCGAAATCCTCGGCGAGGCGATCGAGGCGGGCGGCTCGTCGTTGCGCGATTATGTTCAGGCCAATGGCGAGCTCGGCTACTTTCAGCATCGCTGGGAAGTCTATGGGAGGGAGGGCGAGCCCTGCTCCGGCTGCACTTGCGCCGAGGGCGTCCGCCGCATCGTCCAGTCCGGGCGCTCGACGTTTTTCTGCGCCAAGCGGCAGCGTTAGCTCAGGTCAGTCCCGCCGGAGTGGGCGGATGCGGCGTGCGAACGCGCCGGCGCGACTGCGCTTTCTCGAGTTTCGCCGCGGCCTCGCGGGTTGCCGCATCTTTCTTTTCCTCGGCAACCTCGGCTTCCCTGGCCAGCCGAAGAGCGCGCAATCGCGTCGTTTTGGCGGCCTCCGCCTCGCGCGCCGCGCCGTCAGGCCCCACAAATTTCGCGAATTCTTTCTTTGCCATATCGAACTGCTCCTTGACGGGACATTTGACGCCCGGGCGGCACGCCGATCGGAAAGGCGGGCGCTCGGTGAAAATTCACCCCACGCCCCTATATGGTGATCACTCGGACAGCCGAGCGAGATCCGCGAGGACCCCGGCGATCAGCTTTTGTCGGCGGGGGTCTTGAGCATCGGGCGTTACGGCATAGAGCTGGATCAGGTACCGCGCCTTTGCTGCCGCCTCCGGCCAGGTCATCGCCTCCGCAGCCACCATAAAGGTTTCGAGTTCTTCCATCCGCGCGCGCAACGCCGCCTGATTGGCATGGACCTCGTGGAGCAGCCGGCGAATTTCGGTCTCCTTCTGAGCCGCCATCCCGCGATGCTCGTCGAGATCCACGGGCTTGTCGTTGTCGGTCATGCCGCCTTCGCTTTCCGCGCCGGGGGCCGCCGCGAAACCCGAAACCCGCAGCGCCGCCGGCGGGAAGTCACTTCTTGGGCGCGGCGGTCGTGATCGTCGATCGGGCGGCGACGGCCGGTTTTTTCTTGGCGGATTTCGGCTTCTTTACCTCGCGATTGCTGCGCTTTTGTCCCTTGGCCATGTGGGTTCCCCCATTTTCGAGCGCCACAAGCGATGGCGCCCTGACAGCATGCGGGAAGGATGGCATCATGTCTACCGTGGCACGGTGTCGGTGAGAGGTCGCAGATGAGCAGCACAGAATTCGCCAACATCCTCCTCGAGCGGCGGGGTCCCGTCGGCATCGTCACCCTCAACCGCCCGCAGGCGTTGAACGCGTTGAACGCGGCGCTGATCGCCGAGCTCGGGAGCGCCTTCGACGAATTGGAGGGCGATCCCTCGATCGCCGCCATCATCCTCACCGGCAGCGAGAAGGCCTTCGCCGCCGGCGCCGACATCAAGGAGATGGCCGACAAGACCTACATGGAGGCCTACGCGCAAGACTTCATCACCAGCGGCTGGGAGCGGGTCGCGCAATGTAGGAAGCCGGTCATCGCCGCGGTCGCCGGCTTCGCGCTCGGCGGCGGCTGCGAGATCGCGATGATGTGCGACATCGTCATCGCCGCCGACAATGCCCGCTTCGGCCAGCCCGAGATCAATCTCGGCACGATGCCGGGGGCCGGCGGAACTCAGCGCCTGCCGCGCTCGATCGGCAAGGCGAAGGCGATGGATCTCTGCCTGACCGGCCGGATGATGGATGCCGCCGAGGCCGAGCGGGCGGGGCTCGTCAGCCGGATCGTGCCGCCCGATAAGCTCCTCGCCGAGGCGGTCGCGGTGGCGACGCGGATCAGCGAGCTCTCGCAACCCATTGCGATGATGGTCAAGGAATCGGTCAACCGCGCCTTCGAGACGACGCTCGCCGAGGGCGTGCGCTTCGAGCGGCGCCTCTTTCATTCGACCTTCGCCACCGAGGACCAGAAAGAGGGGATGGCGGCCTTCATCGCCAAGCAGAAGCCCGCTTTCCGCAACCGCTGAGGAGCGCGTGAAAGGATCGGCGGACTGTTGGAAACGGGCGATGATCGCGAAATATGCGTCCTTCGAGACGGCGCTTCGCGCCTCCTCAGGATGAGGCGAAGTTCATGATAAAATTGATAAAATCCTCATCCTGAGGAGCCCGCGCAGCGGGCGTCTCGAAGGACGCGCCGTGTTGATCCAGCGGCCTCGCCGATAGATTTACAGCTTCTGAGGAGCATTCATTCCATGACCGGCATCGTTGCGGCGGTGAGCCGAAGCCCGACGCACACCTTGACGAAGCCCACCGCGGAAAAGATCCGCCTCGTGGCCGGGCTCGGCGTCGAGGGCGATGCGCATCAGGGCGTGACGGTCCAGCACCGCTCGCGGATCGAGCGCTTTGGCGGCACGCCCAATCTGCGCCAGGTGCATTTGATCCATGCCGAGCTCTTCGACGAATTGCGCGAGGCGGGGTTTGAGGTTCGCGCCGGGCTGATGGGCGAGAACGTGACGACGCGCGGGGTGGATCTCCTCGCTCTGCCGACGGGCGCGCGCCTCCATCTGGGCCGGGAGGCGGTCGTCGAGCTGGCGGCAGGGGTTGCGCAACCCCTGCCGCCAGCTCGACCAGCTCCAGCCCGGCCTCATGGCCGCCACCCTGGCGCGCGATGACGCCGGCAACCTCATCCGCAAGGCCGGGATCATGGGGATCGTGCTGGCCGCCGGCGAGGTCTCCGAAGGCGACCCGATCCGGGTCGAACTCCCCTCGCCCCCGCACCAGCCGCTCGCGCCGGTGTAAGCGTCGCCCTGCGAGTTCCCCTTGGCCGGGCTTGACCCGGCCATCCATGTCTTCTCGCCGCCGCGTTTTTGCCAAAGAAAGACGTGGGTGGCCCTGGTCAAGCCCGGCCAAGGGGTATAGGGGAGAGGGCGCCTTAGGCCGGGATGCGCACCGGCAATGAACGGATGCCGTGGATGAAGTTGGAGTAGGTGCGCTTTGCCTCGCCCATGATTTCGATTGTCGGGTAGCGCTGCATGACCTCTTCCCAGAGGATGCGCAATTGCAGTTCGGCGAGGCGGTTGCCGACGCAGCGGTGGATGCCGTAGCCGAAGGACATGTGCTGGCGCGGCCGCGCCCGGTCGATGATGAATAGGTCGGGGTCCTCGATCGCCTCGGGATCGCGGTTGCCGGAGACGTACCACATCACCACCTTGTCGCCCTTCTTGATCTCCTTGCCGCCGAGCTCGGCATCCTCCTTGGCGGTGCGCCGCATGTGGATGACCGGCGTCACGTAGCGGATCATCTCCGACACCATGCCCGGAATGAGCGAGGGGTCGTCGCGCAGCTTCCGGTATTCGTGTGGGTGCTCGTTCAGCGCCATCAGCCCGCCGGTCATCGAATTGCGCGTCGTGTCGTTGCCGCCGACGATCAACAACGACAGCGTCCCCATGAATTCGCGGAACGGCATGTTGCGGGTCGCCTCGCCATGCGCCAGCATCGACAGGAGGTCGAATTTGGGCGGAAGCTTGGCCCGCTCGTCGAAGAGCTTGCCCAAGGCCTGGGCCATCTTGGTCAGCTCGGCGAATTTCTCCTCTTCGGAATGGACCGGCGAGTCGGGCGAGCGGACATTGGCGATGGCGACATCGGACCAGTAGGTCAGCTGGCGCCGGTCCTCCCAGGGATAATCGAAGAGCGTGGCAAGCATCATCGTCGTCAGCTCGACTGACACGCGCTCGACCCAGTCGAAGGTTTCGCCCCGCGGCAACCCGTCGAGGACGCGCGCGGTTCGCTCGCGGATCACCCCTTCCATGTTGGCGAGGTTGCCCGGCGCGACGACCGGGCTGACGACGTTGCGCTGCTGGTCATGGCGCGGCGGGTCCATGCGGATGAAGCTCGGCCGGTCCATGTCCTTGGGCTGATCCTCGACCGCGATGCCGCCCAGTTCCGAGGCCGAGGAATAGACCTGATGGTTGATCTCGACCTGCATGATGTCTTTGTATTTGGTCACCGACCAATAGGGGCCATAAAGGCTTGCCCGGCAGTAATGCACCGGGTCCTCGCGCCGCAGCCGGGCGAAATAGGGGTACCAGACGTCGTCCTGGTAGAGCTTGGGATCGCTGACGTCGATGTCGTCGAGCGCCACTCTGTCGGCGTCCCTGAGAACCGCGATGTCGTTCATCGAACTGTCTCCCGTTTTGGGTGACGCTAATGCTGCCCTTCCGGCATGCGCACAACGAGCCCATCGAGAGCCTCGCTGACCGTGATCTGGCAGGAGAGGCGTGAATTGGGTTCGGCGAGCGCGGCAAAACTCAGCATGCTCGCCTCCTGCGAGCCCTCCGCCGGCAGCCCGGTCTTGTCGAGCCAGGCCGGGTCGACATAGACGTGGCAGGTGGCGCAGGCGCATTCGCCGCCGCAATCGGCGTCGATGCCGGGGATGTTGTTGTCCACCGCGCCCCGCATGACCGACTTTCCGACCGGCAATTCGACCCGGTGCTCCCTGCCGTTATATTCGATGTAGGTGACCTTGGGCATTGGCGCTCCCTCGCCGGGCTCAATGCATCCTATCAGAGGAAGGCGGTCAGACGAAACCGGGGTGTCAGAAGCCGAGGCGGGTACGAAAAATCAAGCTCGCGTAGAAATAGAGCTCGGCGTCGAGTGCGCGCTTGATGTTTTCGGCGCGGCGAAAGCCGTGGCCCTCGCCGGCGAACAACAGATAGAGGGTGGGGATACCTTGGCGGCGCAACGCGTCCACCATCATCTCGGTCTGGTTGGGCGGCACCACCCGGTCGTCGGCGCCCTGGAAGAAGATGACCGGCCGGCGGAGGCGGTCGGCATGGGAGAGGGGAGAGCGCTCGCGATAGAGGTCGGCCTCTTCGGGATAGGGGCCGATCAGCCAGTCGAGATAGCGCGACTCGAATTTATGGGTGTCGCGGGCGAGCGCGGCAACATCGCTCACCCCGTAATAGCTGGCGCCGCCCTTGAAGAGATCGCGGCAGGCGAGCGCCGCCAAGACGGTATAGCCTCCGGCGCTGCCGCCGGTGATGACGGCGCGCTCGCCATCGGCGAGACCCGCGGCGATGACATGCCGCGCGGCGTTGACGCAATCGTCGACGTCGACGACGCCCCAGGCGCCCTTCAGGCGCTCGCGATAGGCCCGGCCATAGCCGGTGCTGCCGCCGTAATCGACATCGATGACGGCGATGCCGCGGCTCGTCCAATACTGGATCCCGAGGCTCAGAACGCTCGATGCCGAGGCGGTCGGGCCGCCATGGCATTTGACGACGAGCGGCGGCGTTTCCGCTTGTGGCGGGGCGTGGTCGGGGTTGGCCGGCGGATAGTAATTGGCGTGCGCCGTGAGCCCGCCTTCGGTCGCGAAGGCGATATGCCGGGGCACCGAGAAATAGCGGCGCAGCGCGTCGTCCGCGACCGCTGGCGCCGATTGGCGCAGCACCTCGACCCCGCCAGTCGCCGGGTCGATCGCGACGATGGAAGGCGGGTCGGCGGGCGACCCGGCGCGGCAAATGATATGCCCGCCGGCAACCCGGATCGCCCCGAAATCGCTATAGGGCAATTCAAGCGGGGCCAGCTTGCCGGCGGCTATGTCGAGCCGGGCGAGATGGCCGCGCCCGGCTTCATCATAGGCGCAGACCAGGTGCTGCGGCGACAGGAAGGCATAGGTCGATTGGCCGAATACCCACTGCGCCTGGCCGAACTCTGCTTCGCGCGGACAGAGCGCGTGAACCCCGCCGGTGCCCGGATCGCAGCGATAGAGGTTCCACCAGCCGGTGCGGTCGGAGACGAAATAGAGCACGCCATCGGGCGACCATTGCGGCTGGAAGATCGATTCGGCGGGGCCGCCGGCAATCAGAAGCGGTGTTGCAAGCGTGCCGTCGGCGCCGATCTCGGCCAGCCACAATTGGGTGCCGACCCACGGCATGTTGGGATGGTCCCAGGTGAGCCACGCCAGCGATCTTCCGTCCGGCGACAGCTTGGGCGAGGCGTAAAAATCATGGCCCTGGGCCAGCACATGCCCCGGCCCCGGCGCGCCGAGTTCGACCGCGACCAGCGTATTGTCGACCCGCCCTGCCGCGCCGTGCTCCTCGCGCACGCCGATCCAGCGCCGGCGCGGCGCGTCGACGAGCCCATCGGCATAACGCCATCCGCCGGTTTCGGGGGTCAGCGGCTCCGGCGCGAGCCCGGCCGCCTGCCGGTAGAGCCGCCGATCGGCGAAATTGCTGAAGAAGACCACCCCGCCCGCTACCGTCGCGGCGCCGCCGCCATACTCGTGGACGCGGCTGCGCGCGCTGAACGGCGCCGGGGTGATGTCCGAGATGATGCCCGGGATGCCCGGGTTTGTTGAATTCGGGGGCACCCGGCGGACAAGAACACTACGCCCACCCTCGCGCGGCCGGCCCTCGACCCAATAGATGTCTCGGCCATCGACGAGGATGTCGCCGAGGCCGATCGTCTCGCCGACGATCAGATCCGAGGTGATCGGCGAGCGCCACGCGCCATAGGGCAGGGTTTCAGCCATCCGTATTCCGTCTGGATCACGATCCTGCGTCCTTCGAGACGCCCGCTACGCGGACTCCTCAGGATGAGGTAAGTCTTTAATGCCGCACATACATTTTCCTCATCCTGAGGAGGGCTCCGCAGGAGCGCGTCTCGAAGGACGCACCGGCTCTTTTTCAGCGACTATCTCTTTTTCAGCGACTATCTCTTTTCGGCGATTGCGCGCATGCCACGACGGGCCAACGCCGGCAACAGCGCGAAATCCCTCCGTATCAACGCCTCTTTCTTGTCGCGCCGCCATCCTTTCACCTGGCGTTCGGCCGCTATTGCATCCCCGACTTGCTCAAATTCTTGCTCAAAGACGAGCGTTACCGGCCGCCGGCGCGCAGTGTAACCGTCAAAAGTCCCTGCCTGATGCTGCCCCACGCGCGCTTCCAAACCGTCGCGCGTCGTACCGGCGTAGTACGAGCCATCGGAGCAGCGGAGTATGTAAAAATGAGCACTCACGCTACTTTGCGCCTCACAGATCCTGCACCCGGCCATCCGAGGCGGCGGCCTTGGCGATCGCCTCGAAGGCGGCCACGACATCGACCATTTCCTCCGGGCTGATCGGATAGGGCGCGACCCCGGCGACGGCGTCGGCGAAGGCTTCGAGGTTGGCGCGCACCGAGTCGACCGGCGCCAGGCGCACATGCTGCGGCTCGTCGCCCGTCTTGCGCAGCACCAATTCAGTGCGGCCGAGCGCCTCGGCCGAGCCGTTCCGGCCGAAGACATGGACCCGCCAGAACGCCGGGGTCGAGCGCACCGCGGCCAGGATGCCGCTGATCCCGGAGCGGAATTCGAGCAACACCGAGATCGTGTCGAGCGGGTCGGGCGCCCCTTTGTGCGCCAACAGCTGAGCCTGCACCCGGCGCACCGGCCCGGCCATTCGAACCATCGCATCGAGCACGTGAATCCCGGTGCCGGTCATGCCGCCGGCCGGCGATTCGTCGGGCGAATCGCGCCACGGCGCGAACATCTCGGCCGCGACCTCGTTGCTGAAATTGGCCTCGATATGGAGGATATGACCGAGTTCGCCGCCGGCGACGATCCGCGCCAGCGCGGCCATCGCCGGGAAGAAGCGCTTGTCGGTGCCGGTCCCGAGCACCACTCCCGCCTCCCGGCAGGCCGCGGTGGCGCGCAGCGCCTCGGCCCGGGTCAGGGCCAAGGGCTTTTCGCAGAACACCGCCTTCTTGGCGGCGGCGGCCGCGACAATCTCGTCGGCATGCCGCGAATGCGGCGTCGCCAGCACGATTGCCGCGATGCGGGGAAGCGCCAGCGCCTCATCGAGGCTGCCGAGGACGTGCAGCCGATGCCGTGCCGCAAACCCGCCGAGCCGCGAGGGATCGCGGCTGACCGCCGCGGTGAAGCGCAGATGCTCGCTTTTGCCGTGCACCGACTCGACCAGGGTCTGGCCCCAGCGGCCCAAGCCGACGATTGCCGCATCGATCACGGCCGATACCCGATCAACATTCGCCGGCGCTGTGCGGCTGACGGCTCTCCCTGACGATCAGGCGGTGGCTCGCCACCTCCTCCAGCGGTTCGGTCGCCGCAATCTCGATGCCGAAGCCGGCAAGCCCGACGTAGCTGCGCGAGCGCGTGGCATAGAGCCGGATCGAGGTGATGCCGAGATCGCGCAGGATCTGTGCGCCGAGCCCGATATCTTTCCATTGCCGGCTGCGCTCGAGTTCGGAGGGGGTGCTGTCCTCGGCGATCGCAGCGGTCGGGACGCCCGAGGTGCCGTCGCGCAGGTAGACCAGGACGCCGCGCCCGGCATCTTTGAACCGGCTCAGCGCGGCATGAATGGATTTGGCGCCGCCGAACACGTCCTCGACGACGTTGCCGCGGTGCAGCCGGGTCGGCACGTCGCGCCCGTCGCCGATCTCGCCGTAGACGAAGGCGTAGTGGTGCACCTTGTCGAAGGGCGTGACATAGGCAAAGCCGTTGAACTCGCCGGCCTCGGTCTCGATCTTGAACTCGGCGACCTGGGTCACCAGCTTCTCGCGCGCCTGCCGATAGGCGATCAGATCGGCGACCGAGATCCGCTTCAGCGAATGCCTCTTGGCGAAGCCCGCGACCTGGGGCCCGCGCATCACCGTGCCGTCGTCGTTGACCAGCTCGCAGATTGCCGCGACCGGCGCGATCTCGGCGAGGCGGCACAGGTCGATCGCCGCCTCGGTATGGCCCGACCGCATCAAGACGCCGCCATCCTTGGCGATCAGCGGAAAGACATGGCCGGGTCGGACGAAATCGGCGCGGCCGGTATTGCCGTTGGCGAGGGCGCGGATCGTTGCGGTGCGCTCCTCGGCGGAAATGCCGGTGGTCGTGCCATGGCGGTAATCGACCGAGATCGTGAAGGCGGTGCCGTGGATCGCATCGCTGTCGGCAACCATCGGCGCGAGATGCAGCCGGCGGGCGATCTCCCCGGTGATCGGCGCGCAGACGATGCCGGCGGTATGGCGGATGATGAACGCGATCTTCTCGGGCGTCGCATGCACCGCGGCGACGATAAGATCGCCTTCGTTCTCGCGGTCGTCATCATCTGTGACGACGATGATCTCGCCGCGGGAGAAGGCCTCGATGGCTTCGCGGACGCTCGACTTGGGCAATTTCTTTATTCTCCGAAACCGTTCTCGGCGAGGAATTGCGGGTTGCCCTCGCGCAGCTTCAAGATCGTCAACCGCCATAATATCGCACGCGCGGCCCGCCCGCGCCTACCGCATCGCTCGAAGGCGCCCTTGCGCAGATCGGCGGCAAGGCGGCGGAGCAAATGACCAAGATCCCCCTCTCCGCCCTTGGGGGCGGAGAGGGTTGGGGTGAGGTGGGGGATTCCAGAGCGCTCGCCAGGACCCACCTCACCCTCCCCACCGCTGCGCGACGGGTCCCCTCCCTCTCCCCCCTGAAGGGCGGAGAGGGCATTTTCGCCGTCTTCGTAAAACTGCTGCAGCATGCACAAGATATCGTGCGCCGGGCCGTCGCCTGCGACGGCTTCGCGCTCGGCGATCGCGATCGCGGTAGCGACAAGGCGCAGCTCGCGGTGGTGCTCCGGCGGCACCACCGGCAGCAGGTCGTTGACGAGCATCTCGCGCCCGAGCGCCAACAGCGCTGCGCCGCTCGGCAGGTCACGCATCATCATCGGGACCGCGGGCGTCTCCTCCGCGTGCGGGCAGGATGCCCGCGATCCGCCGCCCGGGTCGAGCAGCATCAAGAGCTCCAGCTCGCATTCGGTGGCGCGGCGCCCGATGATCGCGGTCGAGAGGTCGCGCGCGCCGGCAACGAGAACGCGGTCGCTCTGCTGCAGCGCAATGACCGCCCAGCGCAAATTCGCCAGCACCTCCCAGAAGCGCACCCGATCGGGGTCGAGATTGCGGCCCGACGCGGCTTCATAGGCCTCATGGAACGCCCCGCGCAGGGCGATGCCGCCGGCTTCGCGGTCGAGCCGGGCAAAGCGCCACCCCTTGCAGCAGAACCAGCCGATATCCTCGTCGGGGTCGCCCCAGCCGGCGAATTCCCAATCGAGAATGCCGGTCAGCTCGGCGCCATCAAGCATGTAATTGCCGGTGCGGAAATCGCGGTGGCACAAGACCGGCGCGGCGGGCTCCGGCAGATGCGTCTCGAGCCAGCGAGCCGCCCATTCGAGCACCGGGCGGGGCATCGGATGGCGGTCGAGATAAGCACGGAAGGAGGCGATGTGCTGTACGGCGCCAATCGACGGCAGAAATGCGAGGTCGGGGTGTGGCGGCCGGACTGTCTGGATCCGTGCCAGCTCCCGCCCGAGCCGCGCGGCGAGCGCCGGCAAATCCGGTTCGAGTGTCGGATCGGTGGTGATGTGGCGCCCCTGCGCGGTCCCGGCGACCCGGCGCATCACGAAGAAGGGCTTGCCCAGGACGCTCGGGTCGGGGCACGCCCAGAGCGGCTCGGGCACCGTCACGCCGGCGGCAAAGGCCGCTTTCAGCACCGCGAATTCCTCGATCCGCCCGAGGCTCGACGGGATCCCGGTGGGTGCGTCGGTGCGCAGGACGAGGCGCTGCGCCCCGGCGAGGCGCCCGTCGGCGAATTCGGCGTCGAGGCCCCAATTTTCCTGGATCGCGCCGCCGGGCAGCAAGTCCAGCCCGGCGAGCCTGACTCGGCTCGCCCCGCTCGCCGCGGCGAGAAAGCGGGCGAGCGCCGACAGGTCAGGCGACCGCTCAGATCGCGGCAACGCCGTGGCCGCCATCGACCGAGATGACCGCGCCCGTCACGTAGGCGCTCGCCGGCGAGGCCAGGAACAAGAGCGCGCCGTCGAGGTCCGGCGCCTGTCCGATGCGCTTCAACGGAATGCGGCCGATCAGGTTCCGGCCCGCCGGGGTCTCAAAGAACTCGCGGTTGAAGTCGGTCTCGACATAGCCCGGCGCCAGCGCATTGACGAGGATGCCGTACCGCGCCAACTCCATCGCCAGCACCTGGGTCAAATGAATGAGGCCGGCCTTCGCCGCGCAATAGGCCGGGACCCGCCCGATCGTGCGCAGCCCCAATACCGAGGCGATGTTGATGATCCGCCCCGGACGCTTCAATAGGGCGAGATGATGGGCAAAGTCGCGCGCCATCATCCAGGCGCCTTTGAGGTTGGTGTCGACGACATGGTCCCAATCGGCTTCGGTGTGCTCGAAGAGCGGCTTCGACACGACGACGCCGGCATTGTTGACGAGGATCGACAAGGGCCCGAGCCGGTCCTCGGCCGCGGCGATGGCAGCGGCGATACTGTCCTCTTTAGTGACGTCGCAGGCGAGCGGCAGGCATTGCCCGCCACGTGCCTCGATCTCGCGCGCCAGATCGGCGAGGCGATCGGCGCGACGGGCGGCAAGCGCCACCTTGGCGCCGGCGAGCGCCAGCACCTCCGCGAAATGCCGGCCGATCCCGCTCGATGCCCCGGTGACGAACGCGACCTGGCCCGAGATGTCGAAGCTGGGAAGCTCGGGCATCTACACGTTCCGCCCGACGGCCAAGTCTCGACCAATCGTCTGAAGACATCCCGCAGCGGCTGGCATCCACACCGTGCGTCCTTCGAGACGCGCCCCTCCGGGGCGCTCCTCAGGATGAGGATAATTGGTGTGTAGCATTAACGACTCACCTCATCCTGAGGAGGCCGCGAAGCGGCCGTCTCGAAGGACGCATCGGCCTCCTTGGCCCGCTCGCGCAGCGCGTATTTCTGGATCTTGCCGGTCGAGGTCTTCGGCAAGGGACCGAAGAGGACGGTCTTCGGCACCTTGTAATGGGCGAGGTTGGCGCGGCACCAGAGGATGATGTCGGCCGCCGCGACCGCTCCGGCATCGGGTTTCAGCGTGACGAAGGCGCACGGAGTTTCGCCCCAAACCGCATCCGGCCGGGCGACGACGGCGGCTTCCATGACCATCGGATGGCGGTAGAGGACCTCCTCGACCTCGATCGAGGAAATATTCTCGCCGCCCGAAATGATGATGTCCTTCGAGCGGTCCTTCACTTCGATATAGCCGTCCTTATGCATGACCGCGAGGTCGCCGGTATGGAACCAGCCGCCGGCAAAGGCCTCCTCGGTCGCCTGCGGGTTCGCGAGATAGCCCTTCATCAGCGTGTTGCCGCGCAGCATCAGTTCGCCGATCGTTGCCCCGTCGGCCGGCACATCCTCCATCCGCGCCGGGTCGGCGACGCGCTGGCGGTCCAGGGTCAGGTATTGCACCCCCTGGCGCGCCATGTTTCCGGCGCGCTCGCCGGATGGCAGGGCGTCCCATTCCTCCTGCCAGGCGCACACCGTCGACGGCCCATAGCTCTCGGTGAGGCCATAGAGATGGGTCACGCGGAACCCCATCAGCTGCATCGCCTCAATGACCGCCGAGGGCGGCGCCGCGCCGCCGGTCGCCGCCTCGACGACGTGGTCGAAGCGGCGCTTCGCCGATTGGGGAGCGTGGACCAGCATGTTGAGGACAATGGGGGCGCCGCACAGATGGGTCACCCGGTGCTCGGCGATCGCGGCGAAGATCGGCGCCGGATCGACCCGGCGCAGACAGACATGTGTGCCGGCGACCGCGGTGACGCCCCAGGTGTAGGTCCAGCCGTTGCAGTGGAACATCGGCAGGGTCCACAGATAGACCGAATGGCGATCGAGCCCGAAGGTGATCGCGTTGCCGAGCGCGTTCAAATAGGCGCCGCGGTGGTGGTAGACGACGCCCTTCGGGTTGCCGGTGGTGCCCGAGGTATAGTTGAGCGAGATCGCGTCCCACTCGTCCGCCGGCGGCGCCCATGACGCCGCCGGATCGCCCTCACAAAGAAAATCCTCGTATTCGGTGCCCCGTTCAACGCCAATGGGGGAGGCGCCGATGTCGCCGTCGGCGATCTCGATGAGCGGGATGTCGCGGCCGAGCTCGCGCAATGCCTCGCGCGCGAGCGGGCCGAATTCGCGGTCGGCGATCAATAGCTTAGCGTTGCCGTGGCCGAGGATGAACCCGATCGACCGGGCGTCGAGCCGGTAATTCAATGCGTTCAGCACTGCCCCCGCCATCGGGACGGCGTAATGCGCTTCGAGGAGCGCGGGCACGTTGGGCGCCATCACCGCGACCGTGTCGCCGGGAGCGATGCCGCGGCGCCGCAGCGCATCGGCAAAGCGCCGGCAGCGCTCGTCGAACTGGCGGTAGGTGAAGCGGCGCTCTCCGTCGATGACCGCCAGCTTCCCGGGATAGATCGCGGCCGCGCGCGCGAGGAAGCCGAGCGGGGTCAGCGCCGCGCAATTCGCCGGGTTGCGCGCGAGATGCGGCGCATCGTAAATCTGCTCCATTCGCCATCCTTGGCCGCCGGACCGGCAGCGTCAAGCGGTGGGGCTTTGAGCCCTCCCCTCCCCGCCCACGGCGATCGCATTTGGCTCTCGTCCCCCTCCCCCTGGATGGGGGAGGGCCGGGGTGGGGGTGCACCCGCCGCGCTGCGGGCGCGGCAAATCGGAGAGCTGCGGCATCACCCCCACCCAAACCCTCCCCCATCCAGGGGGAGGGCTTCCAAATGCGATACCCCCGCTGACTTGGCCGCCGCTCGGTCGGTGGCGGAGGATAGGGGGCGGGCTTACCGAGGCCGCGAGAGATCGATCCAGAACACCAGCTTGGTCTTGCCGCCCGGCTCGGGGCGGGTGCCGATCGATTTCCCGCCATTCTTGATGATCACCCGGCGCGAGGGTTCGTTGTCGTCGTCGCAGGTGATTTCGATGCGCTTGAGGCCGACCTCGCGGGCAATCGGCAACACCAGCGCCAGCGCGCGGGTCGCATAGCCGCGCCGCCGCTTCCACGGCACGACCGCATAGCCGATATGGCCGGAGACATAGTCGGGCAGCGCATCGCTGCCCGCGACAAAGCGCAGATTGATGACGCCGCAGAATTCGCCGTCATCGAGCCAGCAGATGCGCGAGGGGAGGCGCGGCACCACGCGGCCCGAGGCGGTGACGATCGTCCCGTCCTGGCGGATCAAGTCGGCGAGAAAGGCGCGCGGGTCGCGGCGCAGCGCGGCGAGCTGCTCGGCGCTGACGTCCAGCGTCGTGTCGGGCGACCACCCCCTTTCAAGCGCCGCCTCGTATTGCGCCAGTCCGTCGAGGCTCGGGACAATAAGGCGGAGGGCGTCTGCGGTGGCCAAAGCGGCACCGCCTAGGCGCCCATCAGCCGGGCGACGCGCTCGCGGTGCCAGGTGGCATCGCCCAAGGCGATCTCGGACGCCTTGGCGCGCTTCAGGTAAAGCTGGAGGTCATGTTCCCAGGTCATGCCGATGCCGCCGTGCAGCTGGATGCCGGCGGCGCACACCTTGCGGCCGGCATCGGAGGCCGCGGCCTTGGCCATCGACACCGCCATCGCCGCGTCGGGCTCCGCCTCATCGACCGCCCAGGCGGCGTAATAGGTCAAGGATTTGGCGTTCTCGATCTCAACGAGCATGTCGGCGCATTTGTGCTTGACGCCCTGATAAGTGCCGATCGGCTTGCCGAAAGCGGTGCGCAGCTTGGCGTATTCGACCGTCATGTCGAGCACCCGCTGCGCCGCTCCGCACATCTCCGCCGAGAGGGCCACCGCGGCGCCGTCGATGACCCGGCTCAGCGCCGGCCAGCCCTGATGCAATTCGCCGAGGAGCGCCGCCCCCGGCAGGGCGACATTGTCGAACCGCACCTCGCACAATTTGCGCGTCTCGTCGACCGACGGGAGGAGCCGCACTGCGACCCCTCTTGTCCCCTTGGGTACGAGGAAGAGGCTGATCCCGTCCTCCATCGTGCTGCCGTCGGAGGAGCGCGCCGCGACCACCAGCACATCGGCCAGATGGGCGTCGGGAACAAAGAGCTTGGTGCCGGAGAGGGTGAACCCGGCCCGCGTTTCGCGTGCGGCGAGGGTGATGCCGGCGGCGTCCCAGCGCGCGTTAGGCTCGGTGGTGGCGAGCGTCGCCTTTGCCTCGCCGGCGGCGATCCGCGGCAGCCATTCCCGGCGCGTTGCCGGTGAGCCGGCAGCGGCGATCGCCGCGCCGCCGAGCAGCACGGTCGCCGGATAGGGGCCGGGCATCACCGCGCGCCCCACTTCCTCCATCAGGACGACGAGATCGACGAGCCCCAGCCCGCTGCCGCCGTCCTCCTCGGCGTAGGTGATGCCGAGCCAGCCATTGTCGGCGAGCTTCCGCCAGAATTCGGGCGTCACCGCATCCTCGGTTGCCATCATCTGGCGCACGAATGTCGTCGGGCACTCGCCCTCGAGGAATTTGCGCGCGGTGTCGCGCAGCAATTCCTGTTCCTCCGTGAAGCCGATGTCCATTCCGCCCTCCCGGATAGCGAGGCTATGGACTCGCTGGCTGGGCTGCAACACCATTTCGCGTCCTTCGAGACGGCGCTTCGCGCCTCCTCAGGATGAGGGAAATCTTTGATGGCATTAAGAAAGACCTCATCCTGAGAGTCTGACTCAAAATGAATCATAGGCAATCAAGCTCTTGCGAGGCGGCGGGAGAGCAGGCGCAGGTTGGCGAGGAGGAGCCAAGCGGTGGCACTGGCGATGGTTGCCTC
>Ga0182024_10003250_pt1 | contig 39034 bp, 41 predicted proteins | sample P32metaG_FD_120480 | JGI IMG/M metagenome (GOLD analysis project Ga0182024, IMG submission 120480) | Permafrost microbial communities from Stordalen Mire, Sweden - P3-2 metaG (Illumina Assembly) | ecosystem: Environmental > Terrestrial > Soil > Wetlands > Permafrost | place: Sweden: Stordalen...
CAGATGAGCGGAGCCAGCGGCCGTTCCCGGAATCAGCGTTCCCGCAGGTTAAAGAGGCCCGAGTGGTCAGGGGCAGGGTCGAACTGCCGACCTTCCGCTTTTCAGCCGGTTTTTCCCTTGCCGAGACCATTTCCCAGACGCCGCGTGAAAGCCCAGCTCACCAGCGTAACCGCTGGTCAGTGGACTAACGCAGCCATGCTACCGCTGTTCCGCCCAGGTCCGCCTACGTCCGTATTATCTGTGGGCTTCCTGTGCCAGCACGCTCATTCACAGCCGCTCTGTGGGCATTCTGTGTGCCCGGAACCACAGCCGACTAGCTTCCGCGCTCCAGCTGACCGCCCTCGATCGCTCAAGGCATGCGGCCGCCCGCGGAGCCCGTCGACAGCCGATCGAGCCAGGCAGTGTCGGCTGTCACGGAGGGTGAGGGTGCACAGGTGGCAATCCCCTGGAACCGTGGAGACTTCCGATTTGGTGATGATGCTTGTGTGGCCGGCTCAGCCGGGATGGACAGCACCCTCGCCGCCCCCGTGAAGCCAGGCCCAATCCCGCGCTGGCGACAGTACAGGCCGAGGCAACGAGGTGGTGCGCTACTTCACCGCGATGATGTCGACTGTGCGGATGTCCGGGGGACTGGCGAGCAGGCCGGGAGCAACCTGGCCGAGTGCTCTCGGGATCTCGCCGTTCAGGTGGGCCTGCCGGTCCTCGTCGGTCTCGAAGCTGTCGAAGATGCCATAGCGGGTGTCACTGATCTTGAACGCGTACCAGGTCACGGTGCCCTGCTCGGCCACTGCGAGCTCGCGGCCAGCCTGCAGGAACGCGGCCAGTTCCGCGCCCTTGCCCGGCACGGCCTCTAGCTGCGCGAGAATTCCCAGTCGAACGGTCATTGCCTGCTGTCCTTTCTCCGGTGTGCTGACGCGTCGCTCTGATTAGCTGCCGAGCTGGTCGAGTGCTCTGAGGACCTGAGCCGGCTCGGTGCGGGTGCTGTAGTCAGGGTGCACGTCGATCCACCGCAGGACATGACCGGCGTCGAGAATCGCCACGGTCGGCATCGGCAGGCCGGTGGTGCCGTCGGCGTTGACGGCCGTCAGGTCGAGGCCGAGTTCCAGTTGCGCGGCGCGAGCCGCATCCGTCGGCTGAGTCAGGATGCCAAGCCCACGGGCGATGCGGTTGCCGGGGTCGGACAGCACGGTGAAGGCCAGGTCATGCTTTTCCTGCATGGACAGCGATCCGTCAGCAGCCTGGGGGCTGACCGCGACCAGCCGGACGCCGCGTTCGGTCAGCGCCGCCAGCAGATGCTGCTGGTAGGCGGACAGGGCGACATTGCAGTACGGGCACCAGAATCCGCGGTAGAACACCAGTACCGCGGTGCCGTCACCCGTCGTCTTGTACAGGCTGGTCCAGGCCCCGTCCACGTCGAGCAGTTCAGCATCCGCGAGCCGCGTGCCTGGCCGGGCAACTCCGGCAGGCACGCCCGTGGCGGCCAGCGTGGCCTGCTCCTGGCCAAACGCCCCCATCATCTCATTCGGCGGCTCCTTGGCCATCACGGCGTGCATCTCGGCGACACGGTCGGTGATGGCAGACTCAGCGGTCATCTCAGATCCCCTGCGATTGTTGTCAGGCCCACGTGGCCACCTTCATGCTGTCAATTCATCAGCGTCCGAGCATGCCGGGCTCTTACCAGCCCCGGAGAATAATCCTCAGTTTCGGCCGCTCGAACCCACGTCAGGCCCGGTACGCGGACGGAACGCCAGGTGACGGCCTTCGCTCGGCTCTCGCCTGGGCAGCCCCGGCTTGATGGAACGCTCCCTTACCGGGCAGAGCCCCGACTGGACCGCTAGTACATTTGGTGGGCGTGGCCGCGACCCGCACTCGGCGGGCGATGCTGGCGCACTGGTGCGTGAAGGGACACGGCGTGGCTGAGATCCTGCTGTTCGACCTGTACGGGACACTGGTCGACCCGCTGGCGATCGCCGCTGACCTGACCGAGGTCCTGGGTGCCGACGGGAGCGAGGTGTCCCGGCAGTGGCGGGCCAAGCAGCTGGAGTACAGCTTCCGGCTCACGGTGATGGGCAGCTACCTCGGCTTCCGGGCAGTGACGGCAGCCGCGCTTGAGTTCGCGCTCGCCTCCGCCGGGCTTAGCCTTACCAGCGCCCAGCGACGGCACCTGGTCGAGCGGTACGACCACCTGCCACCGCTGGCCGACGCGGCACCGGCGCTGCGCGCGCTGGCCCAGTGTGGCTTCGAGCTCGTCGTGCTGTCCAACGGCACGCCGGACATGATCGCGGCCTGCCTGGCCAGCAGCGGCCTGGACGCCTGGATCAGCCAGCAGCTCAGCGCGGACGACGTCCACGCCTACAAGCCGTCAGCGGGGGTGTACCTATACGCGGCGCAGCGCCTGGGACGGCCTGCCCGCCAGCTGCGGCTGGTCTCCGGCAACGCTTTCGACATCGTCGGCGCCGGCGCGGCCGGGGTCCGCACAGCCTGGGTGAACCGCGTGGGCGCGCCTTTTGACACCATCGGCAAGTCGCCGGAGATCATCGTCTCCGATCTCGGTCGGCTCCCGGACGCCCTGGCCGGCTGACCGGGCCGAGCGCCGGGACGGGTCAGCGCGGGCCCTGGGTCAGGCTGTCTGCCCGGATCGTTCAGTTTCCTGGGTCGGAAATCGGTCAGTCGGCGGCTCGGCTGCCGCCGTGCCAGTCTTCCTCGGCTCCAGCCTGACCTGGGTCGACGCCGAAGCTGCGGAGCTGCGGGCGTTCGCGCAGGCTGCGCTTGAGCTCGGCGAATCCCGGGAATGTGGCCAGCCCGACCACGTGGTCCCAGAGGCGCAGGGCGTCATCGGCGCTGGGCAGGCGGCTGATGACCGGGCCGAAGAACGCGACGCCGTGTGGTGGCTGGAACTGGATGATCGGCGTGCCGACGTCCCGGCCGGTCAGGGACAATGCCTGGTCGGTCTGGGCCCGGAGTTCGGCGTCCCAGCTGGTGTCGTCGAGAGCGTCCGCAAGTTCGGCGGGCAACCCCGCCTTGACCAGCAGCGGCTCGGCGAACTCGCGGCTGCCCCGCGCCTGAGCGGTCAGCTCGGCGGCTCGGGGCGAGTCGAAGATCTCGCTGCTGAACGCCGCATACAGCGAGCCGACGGCATCGGCGCCGTGCTCGGCTCGGGCCCGCGCGGCGACGCGCAGCAGCCGGAGTCCAGATGCGTGCCCGTCCTCGTACCCGGCCGGGAACTGCGCGTCGTAGTCGACGTCGGCGTTGACCAGCCGCAGAGAGATGAATTGCCAGTCGATGCTGTAGTCGCGCTTAGCGGCGACCGCGCGGACCCACTGGCTGGTGATCCACGCGAACGGGCAGACCGGGTCGAAGTAGAAGCTGATGTCGGCCGGGCGGGCCGGGCGGGCGGTCGTCATCGTCAGGCCGTCGCGTGCTGTCGCAGGTAGCGCACCAGGCCGATGACGTCCTCGGGGACGAGCCGGCCGATGGCGCCGCTGGAGTAGACGCTGACGATCACCTTGCCGGCCGGGTCGAGGACGAAACCGGTGGACTGCAGGTAGACGGGGTCCGGGTTGACGAACGCGCCGGTCAGGTCCGCGATGGCGCGGGCATCCGCGCTGTGCCCGACGGGGAATGTGAGCCCGTGCTTGGCGATCAGTTCGGCCGTGGTGGGCTCGTCGTCTACCGATAGGGCGGCGACCTTGACGCCGGTCTCGGCGAGGTTGTCGCTCGCGCGCTGGAATGCGCGCAGCTGGGCGTTGCAGTACGGGCACCATGACCCGCGGAAAAAGAGCACGACGCTGAAGTCGCCGGCGAGGGCTTCCGGCAGCGTCAGGGCTGGCCCGGCAGGGGGGGTTAGGGGCAGGGCAGGAAACGCGGATCCAGGGTTGAGCAGCGGCATGGCAGCACTCCTTGCTGGGTCTCGTCCGGGGCGGCGATCGGTGTCGCGGCGTGTGATGGACATCGTGTAGTTAGCGCAGCGCCGGTCGGGGTTCTTACTTCAGGGCCGGTGTTCGCTGTCCGTCGGTGGCGGTAAGGCTCTCGTGCATCGATGGCGAGGAGCCTGGCCGGCACGACGGGCCAGGCAGCCAGAGCAGGGCCCGGCTGATTCGCCATCGGGGTGGCTGCCAGCGCTGGTGACCGGCCGGCCAGCCAGCAGCGCAGCGTCGGCCGCCTGGGACACAGCGGTAAGAACAGGGCTCCTCGGGGCCGCTAATGGTGCGGACTGGTCCTGTCTGGACGCACGGTGGCGGCGGTCTAGCGCCTCTGCGGCTGACAGCAGGGACAAACCCCACGATTAACAAAGGAGCCCGCGGTGACAACTGAGTTCGCCGGCCGGACGGCGCTGGTCACGGGGGCCGGGCGCGGTATCGGCCAGGCCATCGCCCTGGAGCTGGCCACTGCCGGGGCCAGCCTCATAATGATCGCCCGATCGGCCAGCCAGCTCGCCGAGACCCGCGCCATGGCCCTGGCGCAGGGTGCCCTGCCCGGCCAGATTCACGTCGTTCCCGCCGACCTGGGCGACCCCGAGCAGCGCGCGGCCGCGGCTGCGGCGGCGGTCGGGGCGGTTCAGGTGGACATCCTGGTCAACAACGCCGCCACCGTCGAGCCGCTCGGCCCCACCGCGGCGATCCCGGCCGCCGAGCTGCGCCGCGCCTTCGAGGTAAACGTCATCGCGCCGGCCGCGCTGACCGCCGTGGTGCTGCCCGGCATGCTGGACGCCGGCTGGGGCCGCGTCGTCAACGTCTCCAGCGCCATCGTCGCCCGCCCCGAAAGCATGATCCGGGGTAACGCCTACGCCGCCACCAAGGCCGCGCTGGAAGCCCACACCGTCAACCTGGCCGCCGAGCTGGCCGGCACCGGGGTCACGGTCAACGCCTACCGGCCCGGCGGGGTCGATACCGCCATGCAGGCCTGGATCCGCGGCCAGGACCCGGACCGCATCGGAGCCGCGCTGCAGGAGCGGTTCAGCCGCAGTTTCGCCGAGGGCGCGCTGCTCACGCCCGGCCAGTCGGCCGCGGTCCTGATCGGCCATCTGAGCGGGGAGGACACCGGGACGATCTGGGACGTCAGCACCGCACCCGACGCGCGGACGTGAGGCCGGGCGCCAGCCGCGCGACCCGGCCGGGCGCGGCGATGGGGATCGCCGTCGGCTCGGGTCAGGGCTCGTGGGTGATCGCGGCGAGCAGGCCGCGGAAGTCCTCGCCGCAGGGGCCGCAGGCGGCCAGGTGGGCCGCCACGCCAGGGTAACGGCTGGCCGCGTCTGCCCCGGCGGCGAGCAGGTCGGCGTAGACGTGCAGGATGTCCATGGCCTGCTCGCAGCCGACGTCCGCGGGATCGGTGTCGAGGAAGCGCTCCAGCGCGGTCCAGTCGGTCATGGCGATCCCAGCTTTCTGTGCTCCAGGTATCCGTTGGCGACCAGGAACGCGCGGATCTTACGGCGGGCGTCGAAGATCGCCTTGTAGATCGAGTTGCGGGTCATGCCGGTCCGCGCCACCACGGCGTCCAGGGGGACGCCGTTGAGCACGACCGCGATGAACAGCTGCCGCTGGCGGGCGGTGAGTTCCTGGTCCACCGCGTGCCGGATGGCCGTGATCATCTCGGCCTGCGCAGCCTGCTCGCCGGGGTCGAGGCCGAACCGGTCTGGCAGCCGGTCCCAGTCCTCGGCGTCCAGGCTGGCGGCCGGGTGCTGGCGCCAGTAGTGGCGCCCGAGCTTGCTGGACACCTCCAGCACCACGAACCGGTACGCCCAGGTGGTGAACCGGCTCTCGCCGCGGAAGGTGCCCAGCTTGGCGATGATCGCGAGCATCGCGTCGGCCGCGGCCTGGTGGGCCAGGTCGTCGAGCTCCGGCCCGGCGATCCCCGACGAGGCATCCCGGCGGCGCACCTCGCCGGCGGCGACGCGGACCAGCAGCCCGTGCAGCCGTACCAGGCCCGCCTCGCGCGCCGGGCCCGTGCCGGTGAGCGCGCTGATCCACCCGGCCGAGACCGCGTCCAGCGGCGGGGCCAGCTTCTCCGGTCGCTCCACGAGCCCAGGCTAAGCGAACCGGCCATGCCGCCGGAAAGCCTCCCCCCGACAGCATCCTCACCCAGCTATCCGAGGAGGTCCGTGCCGACGCCCGCCACCGTCATACTCGACGACAGCCACAGCGTCCGGTGGATCGACGTCCATCCCGATCACAGCACCCGCACCGAACCCCCAGCAGATCCTCGACGCCCTCGGCCATCTCGGCTACTGAGGAGCTCGCCGGCAGCTCCCGCTCCGCCGCGATCCCGGCAGGGGTTGTTACGCGCAGGCGTTCGCCGCGGCCACTGCCCAGCCGGCCGAGGCCAGCTGCCACTGCTGATCATCCCGTAACGGGCCGCACCAGCCAGGGACTAAGTAACCGAACGGGGAGCGGAACCCCTCTCTCAGCGTGGAGGAAATCGATGAGAAGACTGAATACCCGTGCCGCTCGCGCGGCCAGGCCGGACAGGGACGCGACACCGTCTCATGCGACGGGCGACCGCCGCGGCGTCTTGCGTGTCCTGACATCCCGCCGGTGGCTCCCGGTAGCGATCAGCCTGGCCGCCGCGGGCGCCGTGGTCGCCGTGCCCGCGGCCGCGTCGGCATCGCCTCAGTGGTCCCCGGTCATCGGGCACGTCTACCTGGACGACAACACCCCGGGCACCAACACGATCGCCGCGTTCGACCGGCACCCGGGCGGGACACTGACTCCCGAGCCCGGATCTCCGTTCACCGCGGGCGGTGCGGGCACCGGGGCGGGCCTGGCCTCGGAGGGCGCCATTCAGATCGCGGGAGGCGGCCGGTTCCTGCTGTCGGTGGACGCGGGCAGCAATCAGGTCTCGGTGCAGCAGATCCTGCCCGACGGGTCGCTGCGCCTCAGCGACGTCGTCTCCTCCGGCGGCGCGCTGCCGGTGAGCATCGCGGTACACGGCAGCCTGGTCTACGTCGCCAACGCCGGCCCGGCCGGCACCAACTACACCGGCTTCCGGCTGAGCGCCTGGGGCAGCCTGACGCCGATCCCCGGCTCCACGATCGCCTTGCCCAGCTCCGCCCAGCCCGGCGACGTGCTGTTCAACAGCACTGGCACCAGGCTGATCGGGACCCGGGTCGGCACCTCGCAGATCGACAGCTTCACCGTCGGCTTCGACGGGCGGCTGACGGCGGCCCCGGGCTCGCCGTTCACCGCGCAGGGCCTCGGCCCGTTCGGCAGCCAGTTCCGCCCGGCCAGCCCCGGTCAGCTGTTCGTGACCAACGCCCACGACGGCACCGGCCTGGGCACGGTCTCGGCGTTCGCCGACTCGCCCGACGGGTCGCTGACCCCGATCGGGGACTCACCGTTCGCTGACCAGCAGACCGCACCGTGCTGGACGGTGATCAGTCCCGGCGGTCAGTACCTGTTCGCAGTGAACACCGGGTCAGGCACCATCTCCCGGTACGCCATCGCCCCCGGCGGCGAGCTGACCCTGCTGGGCAGCACCACCGTCTCGGCGACCGCGGGCGTCGGCGCCGTCGACCCCGGGCTCACCCCGGACGGCCGGTACCTGTTCCTGAACGAAAGCCGCGTTGACGCCCTCGGCGCCTTCGCCGTCACCGGCGGCAGCCTGACCGAGCTGCCCAGCTCCCCCACGGCCCTGCCCGCCGGCGCCACCCCGGCTGGCATCGCGGTGAGCTAGCCCGCAGCCTGCCAAGGCCCTCCAGGCGGCCGCCGACCGGGATGCCCGCGCGGGTCCCGGCCGGCGGCCGGGGCGTCCGCCAGGCTCGCGCCCGTTCAGCGCCGCAGCTGGAGCCAGGCCCTGGCCACATCAGCCCCGCCGAGGATCTCCAGGCCCGGAGAGGGGTGCCGGTTGGTGAGCCAGAGCAGAAGGTCCGAGCAACTGCCGCGGATCACCGTGCCGCCGGGTGAGTGAGCCGCCGTCGCCAGTGCCCTGGCGTCCAGGTCGACCCGCCAGTGGCCGGTCTCGCCGTCCTGGTCCGCGGGATCCAGCTGCAGCGTTCCCCTGAGTCCCTCAGACACGTGCGGATCCGCGGCGTCGAGCAGGCCGGGCAGGAACTCGGTCAGGAACTCCCCGATCCCGGCGGCCGCCACCAGCCCGTCCACTCCTCGTGGCGGCACTCCGGAGCCGGCGGCCGTCGCGTACTGGACGTCCCAGCGGTGGATCGCGATCTCCACCGCGAGGCGACGCTGCCACCAGCCGACCCGATGATCGCCCCGGCTGGAGAACGTCCACGCCGGGGCGTCGGGATCGGCCTGGCCCATGACCGCCAGCGTCCGCGCAAGGTGACCTTCGTACCAGGCGGCCAGCGTGCTCCGGCCGGCGGGCGGGGGCTCGCGGTCGGTGCGCGCGACGGCCCGGCCGGTGGTGACGATGGTGGCCATCCAGGCCAGGATCGAGCCCATGTGGCCGACCAGTTCGGCCGCGTTCCAGGCCGGGCAATCGGGGATGCGGCGGTCCCAGTCGCCCGTAGCGGCCGCGAGCAGGTCGCTGCCGTCATGAGCTGCCGATGCCAGCAGGAAGTCCGGCTGATCTTCGGGATGGTGACCAGGCAGCATGGCGGCGATTCTGCCAGGCGGCGTTCCCGGGGCCGGCTTCGGGCAGGCAGGACGCCAGGCGACGTCAGGCGCCTGGTCGGCTTGCGTGCGAGACCGCGCTTACCCGAATTTCCGGGCTGCAGGTAAGACGGCAGCCCGAGTCCGCCGCAGATAGGTTACGCGGCTTTGGCTTCGCGGCGCCCGCCGCGATAGCTGCTCGGGGAGCGTTGCCATGGCGTTACTGCGGCCAGGATGTCCGGAGGTGCGTGACGACCCGGACTCAGAACTTGTTGACCGGCTCCGTGCCGGCGATGAGGACGCGTTCGTCGCGCTGGCGGGGAAATACCGGACCGTCATGCTGTCGGTGGCGCTGGGCTATGTGCCGAACCGGGCGGTGGCCGAGGAAGTGGCCCAGGACGCCTGGGTCGGGGTACTACGCGGCATTGGCAGGTTCGAGCACCGGTCGACGTTCCGGACGTGGCTCATCCGCATCGTGATCAACCGGGCGGTCAGCGCCGCGGCCCGGGAGCGCCGCAGCGTGCCGGTGAACGACATGGAGCCGGTGATCAATGCCGCCAGGTTCGACGCGGCCGGCACCTGGCAGGTGCCGCTCGAGCCCTGGGCTGAGCAGGTCGAGGACAGGCTGACGGCAGCGAAGATGGCCACGCGGATCATGTCCGCCATCGACCAGCTGCCACCGCGGCAGAAAGAAGTCGTGACCCTGCGCGACGTCCAGGGCATGAGCAGCGTGGAGGTCTGCGCCGCCTTCGATATCAGCCCGGCCAACCAGCGCGTGCTCCTGCATCGCGCCCGCAGTTGGCTCCGGCAGGTCATTGAGTCCGAGTTCGGGGGAACCCGGTGATCCGCCTGACGATCGGGTCCCGCCGCGACCTGGTCTGCCAGCAGGCTGTCGAGCTGGTTACCGACTACCTCGAGGGCGTTCTGCCGCGATCTCAGCGCCGCCGGTTCGAGGCGCACCTGGCGGGCTGCCCGGACTGCCCCGAGTACCTGGCCCAGATGCGCGCGATCATCGCGCTGGCCGGGAGCATTACGCCCGATGACCTGACTCCGCCCATGCGCAGCGATCTCACCAGCCTGTACCGGCGATGGCAGGCCGACGACGCACTCGACAACCCGGCCTAGTCTCAGCGGGGGTAAGACGCTGCTCGTCTGCGCGGGCTGCGACGAGCACATCCACGCCAACCCGTCGCGTCAGCCAGTCGCGGCGGCGCGGCATCGCGTGACGGCGGTGCGGCGAGTTCAGGAGTGGCCCCATTCCCCCGGTGACGAACAGCCGGTTTTATTATCTGTGGGCTTCCTGTGCCAGCACGCTCATTCACAGCCGCTCTGTGGGCATTCTGTGGGCACGGAACCACAGCCGACTAGCTTCCGCGCTCCAGCTGACCGCTCTCGATCGCTCAAGGCATGTGGCCGCCCGTGGAGCCCGTCGACAGCCGATCGAGCCGGGCAGTGTCGGCTGTCACGGAGGGTGAGGGTGCATAGGGTCCTGGCGGTGCGCAGTTAGCGCATCCTCCCTGCCGACTAGGCGCTGGTCCTATGTGGATCCTGATCCTCGCAGTTGGCGTTCAGATCCACTGGTTCTGGGCGCTCGCAGCTATGCCGCTCCGCGCGGCCAGTGCCGCGCCTTCGCTTGCTGCCTGCGCCAAAGGTGCAGGCGCCGGTCGAGGTCTGGGTAGATCTTGGCGCGGATCACTGCGTCTCCGCCGGCGCCGGACTCTCACTTTTGCCGGACGGTGCCTCGGACACCGCCGCCCGCGCGGCCTGGCGCCCGCTGAGGCTTTACTCCCTTTTGTGTACCGGGTTGACGTGGTTCCAGGTAGCGCCGACAGTCCGCTACGAGCTTGAGGGCGCGCCCGGCTGCCGGGCTTCGCCGCTTACGAGCCGATATCAGGCGAGCGCTCGGCTTGGTATTGGCCCTGGTGACGGATGCCCGAAGCGGCGCGGGCCTTGTCCCACCGCACAGGTTGAACTTCCGCCTGCCTGCTGAGTACGATCTTGCCCTGGGCTTTGCGTCGGCGATTGCGCGCAGGGCGCTGCGGGCGTCAGCGAACGGGTATGGCTCGACGGGAGGATCGGGCAGCGTTCCGGCGCGTCGCAGCCTGGCCAGCTGGGCCCACAGGGCGGCCAGTGTTGCTGGTTGCTGCTCGAAATACTCCCGGGAGGCGGCGCCCAGCACGCTGGTGTTGCCCAGCAGGAGCCGGTTCACCTTGACGGTGGGGATCTCGCCCCCGGTAAATCCCACAACAACTAGACGGCCTTCGGGTGCCAGCGAGCGAAGGCTGTCGGTCATCCGGTCCCCGTCGACCGGGTCGACCACGATGTCGACTGCCCGTTCACCGATCAGGTCGCGCACCGCGGTGAGCCAGCCGCCGCTGAGGACGGCGTGGTGGGCGCCGCACTGCAAGGCGAAGTCCTTTTTAGCCTTGTCGCTGACGACCGCGAGCGTGCGCAGCCCGAGGGCCCGCCCGAGCTGGATCGCGGCGGTTCCAACGCCTCCCGCGGCGCCATGCACCAGCAGGGTGTCCCCCGGTTGTGCGTGTGCCCGCCCGGCCAGCGCGAACAGCGCGGTCAGGTAGTTAAGGGGGGCGGCCGCGCCCGCTTCGAAGCTCATGCCGTCCGGCAATGGCAGCACCCTTGCTGCCGGGGCAGACACGACCTCCTGCCAGCAGCCGTAGTCCAGCAGCACCGCGACGCGCTGACCCGGGGCCAGCCCGGTGCCGGGCGGGGCGGACCGGACCACCCCGGCGGCGTCCATGCCGGGGGTATACGGAAGAGGCACTTTCATCTGATAGGCGCCCCTGGTCTGCAGCAAGTCCGCGAACGACACGCCAGCGGCGGCTACATCGATCAGCACGCCACCGCCGGCGGCGGGATCGTCAACTTCGGCCCACTGAACGTCATCGGGGCCCGTGAAGTCCACGATCCTATGAGCGAACACCTGCTGCTCCTCTCCCGTTGTGAGCCGGCCCCGGTTTCCCGGACGGGCTGTCCGGGAAACCGGGGCCAGGCTCATTGTGCCCAGCATCCCCCTCGGAGGGCCTCGGCCATGATCCACTACCTGGTTTGAGGGGGCAGCTATCTGCCTCAGGCGCCGATCGGCGGGTCTGGGGGGCACCTTCGATCAGGATCAGCCCGGCGTCGCCGAGGCCGGTCGGCTGAAGGTGCCCAGGCCCGCGCCAGGTGTTAACTGCGGGACCGGCCCGGCTCGGGGATAGCCGGGCCGGTCCCTGATGGGCTAGCTCTGCCGGATGGCGGCGCGGGCTAGTCCGGCTTCCTGCCGCTGAGTGCCGGGTGGCGTGCGGCCGCCATGGCGGGTGCCGGGCTGGGCGGGGCGGGTTGCTGAGTCGCGGGCTCGATGGACAGGTGCGGGAGGAGGCGGTCCAGCCAGCCGGGCAGCCACCAGTTCGCGCGGCCGGACAGGTGCATGAGGGCGGGGACGAGCAGGGTCCGCAGGAGGAAGGCGTCGAGCAGGACCGCGGCCGCCAGGCCGATGCCGAACTCGCCGGTGATCTGCTGGCCGGACAGGATGAACGCGCCGAACACCAGGATCATGATGGTGGCGGCGGCGATGATGACCCGGCCGGTGCTGGCCTGGCCGGTGCGTACCGCCTGGTGGTTGTCGCCGGTGGCCCATTCCTCGCGGATCCGGGAGACCAGGAATACCTCGTAGTCGGTGGACAGGCCGAACATGACGGCGAGCATCAAGACGGGCAGGAACGATTCGACCGGGCCGGCCTGGCCGAGGTTGAGCAGCCGCAGTCCCCAGCCGTACTGGAAGATGGCGACCAGCACGCCGAAGGATGCGCCCGCGGCGAGCAGGTTCATCACCGCCGCTACCGCGGGGATGAGCAGGCTGCGGAAGGCCAGCAGCAGCAGGAAGCCCAGGCCGAGGATGACTCCAATGAACAGCAGCAGCTTGTGGCCGATGACGGCGGCGAAGTCGCCGTTGGTGGCGGTGATGCCGCCGACGTAGACGCGCAGCCCGGTGCCGTGCTCGGCGGCGGGGATGACGGCGTCGCGCAGGTGGCCGATGAGGGTGCTGGTGGCTGCGGCCTCCGGCGAGGTGGCAGGTGTCACGCTGATCACCGAAGCGCCGTGGCCGGGGACGGCCGCGGAGACCGCGGCGATGCCGGGCTCGGTCTTCAGCGTGTCGGCCAGCCGGGTGAACGCGGCCGCATCAGCTGGGGTGCTGGTGGTGCCGGCCAGCTGCAGGGGCCCGTTGAAGCCGGGGCCGAAACCGTCGGCGAGCAGCTGGTAGGCGTGGTGGGTGGTGGAGGCGGCAGGGTCGTTGGCCGCGTCGGAGGAGCCCAGCCGCAGCGACAGCACCGGGATGGCCAGCACGACCATCACCGCGGCGGCTGCGGCAGCCAGCGGGGCGGGGTGGCGCTGCACGAACGCGGCCAGCCGGGCCCACCAGGTGGACGCGCCGGCCGGGGCCGGGCCGTCGGCTGCCAGCCGGCGGCGTTCCCGGCGAGACAGCACCCGCAGGCCCAGGAAGCCGAGCAGCGCGGGCAGCAGGGTGGTGGCGGCGGCCACCGTGAACAGGACCGTGATCGCCGCGGCGATGCCCAGGCCGGAAACGAAGCTGACGCCCAGCACGAGCATCCCGAGCAGGGCGATGCACACCGTGGTGCCGGCGAACAGGACCGCCCGGCCGGAGGTGTTCAGCGCGCGGACCGCGGCGTCTTGGGGAGTCATCCCGGCCTTGAGGTTGTTGCGGTGCCGGGTGACGATGAACAGCGCGTAGTCGATGCCCACGCCCAGTCCGATCAGGACGCCCAGCGTCGGGCCGATCGAGGGAATGCTCACTGCGTGCGAGGCCAGCCCGACCGTCATCAGGCCGGAGACCAGCCCGGCGATCGCGACTGCCAGCGGCAGCAGCATGGCCAGCAGCGAGCCGAACGCGATGAACAGCACCACCGCCGCGGCCACCACCCCGACGATCGCGCTGATGCCGACCGAGGGCCGCAGCGCGTTCTCCACCGCCTGCCCGCCGAGGTCGACCTGCAGGCCGGGGGCCCGGGCCGCCTCGGCGAGGTGGACGACGTGAGTGACCGCGGCTGCGGGCAGGCTGTTTGCCTGGGCGTCGAACACCACGGTGGCGTAGGCGATCTGCCCGCTGCGGCTGACCTGGGTGGCGCCGCGGGCGGAGTACGGGCTGATCACTGACGCCACCCCGGGCGCGGCGGCGACCTTGGCCAGCATGGCTCTGATCCGGGCCCGGACCGCCGGGGCGCGCACACTGCCAGTGCTGGCCCGCCAGACGATCGTGTCCTGGTCCCCGGCGTGCCCGGGGAACGCCTGTTCCTCCAGGTGCAGCGCGGCCGTGGACCCGGTTCCCGGCAGGGTGAGGGTGTCGGAGTACGCCGGCCCGGCGGCCCGGCCGCCTGCCCCCAGGGCCACCAGCAGCGCCAGCCATCCGGCCAGGACCCATGCCCGGCGCCGGTAGCACCAGCGAGCCGTCGAAGCCATGTCCGTCTCCTGTCTCTAGACGCATTACTCTCTTTACAAGACACCAATGTCTCATATCTGAGCCAGATTATCTAGTATCGAGTCAGTGATGTAAACTCTGGAGCATGACGAAGAGCCCAGCCGTCCAGGAACGGGTCGCCGAGACGATCCTCGACGTGGCCGCGGACCTGCTGGCCGCGGGCGGCAAGCCGCCCAGCATGGCCGACGTCGCGGCGGCCGCCGGCGTGTCCCGGGCCACCTTGTACCGGTACTTCCCGACCCGGGAGCAGCTGCTGGCGGCCCTGACCACTGCTGGCCTCAGCGAGGCCGCCACCCGGCTCGCCGAGGCCGACCTGGACGCCGTCCCCGTTCCCGAGGCAATCGCCCGCATCGCCCGCGTCGTCGCCGCGGCCGGCAGCAAGTACGCCGCCGTCGCCGACTCGGCCGACCCCGGCGGCGCCGTCGAACAGCAGATCGGCACCATGATCCAGGCGGTGCTGCGCCGCGGCATCGACGACCACACCCTCCGCGGCGACCTCACCACCGGCGAACTCGGCTACCTGCTCGGCTACCTGCTCCGGGCCGCAGGCCGCATGGCCGCCGACCACCAGGCCGGCGCCGAGAAAGCCGCCGCGCTCATCACCACCGTGTTCCTGCACGGCACCCTGAACCACCAGTCCGCGACCGCCGCAGCCGACGCGAGCGGCTACACCAACCCGTAGTTGCTGATGCGCACCAATGCCGCCGACCGTGGCCGGGACATATCCGCCGGGCGACGACGACGTTGAGGCCCGGTAAATCTTGCCGTCCGTGCTTGCCTGCCATCGTCCAGTCGGCTCGAGCAGCGTCCGCTTAACCCGGCAGAAGTACCAGATCTGTGCGGGCGCCGGTCCCCCCGAACTCGACCCCCGCAGCCGCGCCTAACGGCGGATCCAGCGCCCCTGAAGCCGACCACGCCGGGCTGGTTCAGCCACGTTCTGCGACAGGGCTGGCTGCAGCCTGCTCCTCGAACTCAAGAACGGCCGCTGGGCTGGCCTGCCGGTGCTAGATCGGCTTGGAACTCGCGGAGGTAGCTGGCGCGGCGGGCGGACTTGAGTTGTTCCCGCCAGCTACAGGGCGTCCAGCGCGGCGCGGCGCGAGCACCAGCGCTACTCGATCAGGGTGACGTCTTGTTCCGCCCGCCGCGGCGCTTGTCGCCCCGGAGAATTGGGCGTAACGTCACGATCGGGAAAGTTGCGCCCGCGCGTGCACGGGATTGCGGCTTTTGCTGCTCTGGACCTCGGCGGCGGTTAGCGCCCGCAGATGAGCCGAGGTCGCGTATGACAGCACCGATCCGCTAGCGGTCTCGCTTTCTGTCGCCGACGAGCGGGCCGTCCGCCGGTGCGACGGCGCCGGGCAAGGCGATGACTGACGTGCTGTCGGCGCAGCTGCGTCAGCCGACATCAGGACCGGATACCGCGGCCGGCCAGTTCGACGCGACCGGCGCTTTGCGCGGCGATGCGACATACCTGCGGTGCGGCGGGTGCGGGGCCGCCGCCACCCTCGCGCCGCGCGAACGGCACTACGGGCAGCTTGTCCACGGTTTCGTCGACCGGCACGAGTCATGCGGCGGAGCGGTTACGTTGAGCCGCTCCCGGGGCAGCGATGGCTGACGGATGGGTTCCGCCCCTGATCGCCTGGGTGACCTCCAGACCGGCCTGGCCATCCTGAGTCCGCTCATCGCGAGTGCGGCCGCCGCCTTTCTGCCCCTTTGATCACGAGGGTGCAGCTCCGCCGCGTAACGACCGGCAGGCCCGTCAATCATCTCGTCCAGGGCCGCAACAGTTCCGGCCCGAAGCAGGGAGAACATGATTGGTGCTGGGACGCATCACTCGCTCATCAGCTTCGGGCGGGCGTTTGGCCGCTGGGTTTGTCGGCGCGCAGATCGCCCAGATCTGTAGCAACGATGGACAGCGCTGTCACGCGCCGGCCGGCGCGCCAATCCGGCGGCTCGGAGAGCTGGTCGGCACTGCGGTTTCGTCGCGTTCCGTCATCAGCTCGCGAATGCGCGGTCGGTGCCATAAGCGAGGGGACGGGCGAGCCAGGCTCGGGAGCCTCCAGCTGGCCGCGCGTGCGGAGCTTGTCCCGGCGCTGCTAGACAGCGAAGCTGGCCGTGACAGCTCGTGTGGCTACCGCGCTGGCCGGTACTGAGAACCTTGCGCCTTCCGCAGGGACTCAATCCACTCCTGGCCGTTCAGCAGCCGGGTGGTGCTGGCCGACTTGACCGCGCCGCCGGCGGCAACCGCCATCGCGAAGCTGGCAGCCGTCGTGTCATCGGGTGCCTCGTAGATCACCAGCACGTCATAGTCGCCGAACGGATAGCCGGCCGTCACGAATTTGGTCCCCATGGCCTCCAGCGCCGGCCGGACTGCCTCGATCCGGTCCTGCGGCTCTTTAATCTGGGCGCTATTTACTCTGGCGTGTAGGCGGCCTGGTACATGTAAAGCGCCATCGGAAGATCCTCCCTGCTCGGAACGGGCCAGGAATCCGCTGGAATTGCCCCGTGCCCAGTGATTCGCTCGGTGAATCGTAGTCCCGGGCCGGCCCCGCGGGCCAGCCGTCATCATCCCGGCGATGAGCCCGTGCTCCCGGCCGCGCGAAGGAGCCCCTGATCGTGCGCTGGAACGGCACCGCCTGGAGTGAGCTGACCCGCGTCGGCCGGGCCGTATACGACGTGAATATCCCCGATGCGGAACGCCCGCACATCTTCCGGGCACCTGCCAGCCGTGCGACCACGCGTGTGCCCGCACGCAGATCACCATGATCTGCACGGTCGCCGGTCTACCTGAACCCGATCCGGCGACCGCCCTAACGGCGGAAGTGGGTGCTTATCGGCAGCCGTGGCTCGACTACGTTTTGTGATCGAAGGATCGCCTCGGGCAATGTTGCTGGGACAGTCTTTGGGCTTTCCGATGGCAGTCGCCCGACCTTGGTCCTGCGGCAGCGCCGGGGGCCGGGATGCAGCGCCACGCGGCGGAAATTGCCGAGCGGCTGGACGTGGCATGGCGCCGCGGCCGGGGAGGAGCCGCCGTGGGTCAGTGCTGGACGCGGCCGTGGCCGTCGCAGGAGAGAACCTCCAGCGGATTTGTGCGCCGCGGGCGCGCAAGGCCCCGTCCAACCCCGGACACCCTCTGCAGCTGCCGGTACACATGGGGCCGAGCGGGCGGGGTTCGGTTTAGCCGGTGGACGGGAAGAAGTGGGTCTTCGGGCGTTGCAGCTGCTGCCCGTCGAGGAAGATGTCGACTTGCTCGTTGTAGAACGCGATGAGGCCGGCGATGGGCTGCAGCTGGCGGGTGGGGAAGTCGTAGGACCAGGCGAGGTCGGGGTGAACGCTGCCGCGGGCCTGGACTGACCAGTAGCCGCTGGTTGTGCCCTTGTAGGGGCACTCGGTGACGGTGCCGGCAGGGATCAGATGGTCGAAGTTGATCTCGGTGCGGTTGAGGTAGTAACGGGTCGGCAGCCCGGTCTCGAATACCATGATCGGCGACGATGATTCAGCGAGCACTGCGCCGTCGAGTTCGACGCGCACCGTCCGCGTTGACCGCAGGGCGTCGACCCGGACGTAGGGGTTGCGGGGGTGCACGAAGACCTGCTCGTCCTCCTCGAGCCAGGCGTCCATGGCGGCCCATTCGAAGCGCACGGTGCCGCTGAGCCCGCCCACGGGCGAATCGCGGAGGACCTTGGCGGCGCGTGGCCGGCGGGTGTCGCCGGCGCGCAGTCCGTGCAGGTCCACTTCGCCGCGGCGGCTGCGCTGGCTGTGGCCCTCGGGGACCAGCAGGCCGGGGCGCACGTCGGCGAGGGGGATGTAGTACTGCGGGTAGTTCGCCCATTCCCACACGTACAGGGCGCGGGTGGTATCGAATACGGTCTGGCCGACGAGCCAGGCGCGGACCCGCCGCGGGACCGGCTCAACATGGTTGACCTGGGCGATCATCGCCGGGTAATCGTTCACGGAACGGCTCCTTTGCGCAGCTGGGTGGCTCCCGGTTTCCGCGGCCGCCATCAGGCGCCTGCGGTGGCGTGCTCCCGGATGTAGCGGACCATGCCGATGACGTCATCGGGCACGAGCCGTCCGATGGCGCCGCTGGAGTACACGCTGACGATGACCCGGCCGCCGGGGTCGAGGACGAACCCGGTGGACTGCAGGTACAGCGGGTTGTCGTTGACGAACGCGCCGGTGGCCGCGGCGACGGCGCGGGCGTCGGCGCTGTGGCCGACCGGGAACTGCAGGCCGTGCTTGGCGACGAGGGTCTGGGTGGTGGCCTCGTCGTCGACCGACACCGCGACAACCTGTGCGCCGGCGCTGGCGAGGCCGTCGTGGGCGCGCTGGAACGCGCGCAGCTGGGCGTTGCAGTAGGGACACCATGATCCGCGGTAGAGCAGGATCACGCCGTAGTGGCCGGCCAGCGCGCCGGGCATCTGGAGGGTGCTGCCGCCGGGCAGCGCGACGGCGAGGGCGGGGAACCGGTCGCCTGGGTGCAGCAGTGTCATCTCAGTCATGCACGGTTAGTGCCTGCGATGCCGGCGGGTCTTACCAGTGCCGTCGCTGACGCTGGCGCCAGGTCTTGTTGGTGCGGAACCGGGGTTCCGGTGGTGATGCTCTTGGCGGCGCCGATGTCCACGGGCGCACCGGGTGGCAGTATCTAGGTAGCCTCGTGGTCATGATGCCGGCAAACCCCAGGGTGGGCCATGTCCCTGTCACCGCTGCCCGGCTCGATGCTGAGTCGGCAGAGTGGCTCCGCGCGCTCACACAGACAGGTCCGGAGCGGGAGGCCTGCGTGGCGCGGCTGCATGAGATGCTGTTGCGCATCGCGCGCGGGGAGGTCGCCCGGCGCGGGCCGCGGCTGCGGATCACCGGCCCCGAACTTGAGGATCTCGCCTATCAGGCCGCCGCCGACGCGGTGCTGGCCATCACCGGCAAGATCAGGCAGTTCCGCGGTGAGAGCCGGTTTACGACCTGGGCCTACAAGTTCGTCATCTTCGAGGTATCGGCCAAGATAGGGCGGCACTTCTGGCGTCACCCGAGCGTGCCGCTGGACGCCGAGGACTGGGATCGGCTGCCGGATCGGTTAGGTTCCGGACCCGCGCAGGAGGCCGAGTGGCGAGACCTGCTGGCCGCGCTGCGCCGCGCCGTTGACAACGAGCTAACTTCGCGGCAGCGGCAGGTTTTCGTCGCGATCGTGCTCAACGATGTTCCGCTGGATGCCCTGGTCTTCGATCTGGCTTCCAACCGCAACGCGATCTACAAGACGTTGTTCGACGCCCGGCGTAAGCTGCGGGCGGCTCTTGCCGCTAACGGCTATCTGGGCGAAGAAAATTTGAGGCACTCATGAACGGCTGGTCAGCGCTGGACCGCTTCCTGCGGACTGATCCGCGCGATGTGGGATGCGCCCAGGCGATGGAGATGCTGCACATTTACGTCGACCTGGTGGCCGCGGGCGCCCCGGCGGAGCAGCGATACCCGGGCATCGCGGCGCACCTGCGCGCTTGCGGCCCCTGCGGTGAGGACTTCGACGGGCTGCTGGCCGCGGTGCGCGACGCGGCGCACTGATGGCGCACGATCCGCCGCCCACATCCCCGGGCCCCGGTCGTTCCCGGTCACCGGGGCCGATGGCCGTGCCCGCCCTGGCTGCACCGTCAGGCGAATCCTGATCGGTTCGCGCTTACTCCTTGCAGCTGCTTGCTGCCGCGGAATCCGGGCGCCTGGGCTTTGCCGGCGCGCGCGACCTGCGACCCGGCCGGGCGGACTGCCTTGACGGCCGCGGCCCGCATGCAGCCACGCGGCAGCGCCAGGGTACCGGGGTCGCGTTAGCCGTAACGCGCTTGGTTTGCTCGCCTCAAAGGGACCGCGCTCTGATCTGTGCGCTGAGAGGACGTAAGACCCAGCCGCCGCGGACACCAACAAGGAGCGAGCGAAACAGCGCGCGGCCGCGGTCCGCCGTCGGCCAGGTTCCGGCCTCGCCGGAGGAGAAGGACAACGGCAGCGTAGGACCGCGTCGCCCGGGCTGACGCCCCCGGTTACCCCGATCACGCCGGCGGAAGAGGAGAGACGATGGCAATTCCGATTCCGCGTGATGTTCGCCAGCTTCTCGACGCCCCCAGCTACGTGCACCTCTCGACACTGCGGGCGGATGGCTCGCCGCGGAACTGGGTGGTGTGGGTGGGGCTCGAGGACGACTACATCCTTGTGTGCACCTCTGATGCGATCTGCAAGGCGAAAGACATGCACGGCGATCCTCGGGCCGCCATGTCGGTCACGGACATGGCCAATCCGTACCGCATGGCCGCGATTCAAGGCCGGGTGGTGGAAGTGCGTCCCGACGAGGGCTGCCACTACATGGACCCGATCTCATTCAAGTACACGAACGCGCCATTCCCGAGCCGCGGCCCGGATCGCGTGTGCTTCCTGATCGCCGTTGAGAAGGCGGCCTGCCGGGCACTCGACTTCGCCCGCAATCCGAGTTGACTCACGGACACAGCGGCCATCCGCAGCATCGGGAGCGTCGCTCGCCTTGGCGGGCAGAACCCCTCCGAGCCGATCCCCACGATCGTCGGGCGCGCCGGCGTCACGTTGCCCCTTCTGTCCTCGGCGTTTGCTCGCCTTGAGGGATGCGCGAGCGCATCGCGTTCTGATTGGGCGCCGAGCCGACGTAAGACCCCGGCTGCCGCTGATGCCAACGAGGGGTAAGCGAAGCAGCGCGGCGGCGATTCGCCGCCGACTAAGGTTCCGGCCTCGCCGGAGGAGGAGAGCAACCGATGAAGATCGTGTCACGCCAACGGCGGCGGACCGGCGTACGCGCAAGAAAGACCGCAAGAGAACCAATGCGCTCCTACAGGAAGCCGGGCGTGGTCCTGCTTGGCCTGGCGGCGGCCGCTGCGGTTGGGGCTGTGGCCGTCCCCGCGTCCGCGTCCGCCTCGACTCAGTCTCCGGTAGTCGGGCACGTGTATGTCAATGACAACACGGCCGGTACGAACACGATCGGGGCGTTTGACCGGCACGCGGACGGAACGCTGACCCCCGAGACCGGATCCCCGTTCGCCGCCGGCGGCGCCGGTACCGGCGCGGGGATCGCGTCACAGGGCGCGCTGCAGATCTCACCCGACGGCGGGTTCCTGATCGCCGCGGATGCCGGCAGTAACCAGATCTCAGTGCTGCGGATCCACGATGACGGCTCGCTCAGCCTCGTGCCCGGCGGCGTCGTGTCCTCCGGCGGCCTGCTGCCCGTCAGCGTCGCGGTCCACGATGACCTGGTGTACGTCGCCAACGCCGGTACCGGCGGCAGCAACTTCACCGGCTTCCGGCTCAGCCACCGCGGCCGCCTGCAGCCGATCGCCGGCTCGACTGTCACGCTGCCCGGTAACGCTCAGCCAGGCGACGTGCTGTTCAACGGGACCGGCACCAAGCTCGCCGGGACACTCGTCGGGACGTCCCAGATCGACAGTTTCACCGTCGGCTCCGGCGGGCGGCTGACCGCCGCGCCGGGGTCACCGTCCACCGCCCAAGGCCTCGGCCCGTTCGGCAGCGAGTTCCGCCCGACGAACCCCGATCAGCTGTTCGTGTCCAACGCCCACAACGTCGGCGCCGGCACCGGCACGATCTCGGCGTTCCGCGACTCCGCCAACGGGACGCTGTCGTCGATCGGGTTCTCGCCGTTCGCAGATCTGCAAACTGCTCCGTGCTGGGTGGAGATCACCCATGACGGCCGGTTCCTGTTCACCGTGAACACCGGATCAGGCGAGATCTCCCGCTACTCGATCGCCCCGGGTGGCGCGCTGACGCTGCTCGGCAGCACGCCGGTCGGCGCCACCGGCGGCGTCGGCGCCGTCGACGCCCGCCTCAGCCCCGACGGCCGCTACCTGTTCGTCGATGAGAGCCGGATCGGCGCCGTCGGCGCGTTCGCCGTCACCGGCGGCAACCTGACCGAGCTGCCCAGCTCCCCGACCTCGCTGCCCGCTGGCGCCACGCCCGCAGGCATCGTCGCCAACTAGCCCATTCACCACTAAAGACGCCGAGCCGGGAACGCTTACCCCCCGGCTCGGCGCCTGCCGGCATGGTAGAAGCACAGGTGATGACCGTCCGGGTCGCGGAGGTGAGCATCGCGCCACGACCACGCGGCATGGGGGAGGTAACCTGCCCCAGGCGACGCCGGCTACTACCAGCCGGGCAGCCTCGGCATCGAGGTCGTCGGTTTCGAAATAGACAGTGACCCGCTCATCGGCTAGTCGCTCGTCGACGAGGCCGACGGAGAATGTGCATCCGCCATCGGGGTACTCGAAGCGCAGATACTGGTCATCGCCGACGATCAGGCGCAGCCCGAGGGTGAGACAAACTCACTGAGCGCCGCCAAGGTCGACTGAGCTGACAGTCACCTGGCTGAGACGCACGGACTCGCGTGTCCTGCTCGAAAATAGAATCTGGCTCGTGACCCCTCGCGGTTTCAAGATCGTTTTGACCGTGGCCTGACCGTAGTCTGGCGGGCGCGCCCGGTCACCCGCAGTCAGCGGGCAGTTCGCAGTAGCCGGGCGGCGGCGAACGCCGGCACTGTCCTCTGCGGGATGGCTTCCAGCGGAACGTTCAGGAGCCACAACCTGGTCCGCTGCGTCGCTGGCTGTCCGGGGGCCCGCGCGGCTACCGGCGGTCAGTCCAGCGGCGTGCGCCAGCCACGCGGCGGCCGCGGCCTGGGGCTGAGACCAGCGAAGGCGGATCCAGGGAGCGCTGCTGCGCGGAGTTCGGCATCGGGGTCGTCGCGCTCGCCCAGCCATCTGATCAGCATGGCGTACACGACTGGCGCGAAGAAGATGGCCGGCACTGCCCACATCACGGCAACTCCGAGCTGGCGCTGGGTGGCCGCGCTCAGCGCATCCGCGTCTGGTCCGGCCGGGACCGACGCCGCGCCGGACATGCCGGTGACGTAGGCGACTATCCAGATGGTCCACATGGCCACAGCGGCCATGGCGGCACGCAGCGGCCGCGGCAACGGGCGACGCGCGGGCGACGCGGCGAGCAGGTCGATCCAGACCGCCGCCCCGGCGCACGCCAGGGTCACCATTTCCGCGGCGGTCAGCGCCGGGTACCTCGCCAGCGCGTCCAGCACCGCGGGCAGGCGCCAGGTGATCACGAGAGCGGCGAAGAGCAGCACCTTCGCTGCCGCAGTCCCGACAGCCCGGCGGTCAGTGCCTGCCGGGCGGGCCGCGAGCCGCAGGCCCGGCACAGCGGCACGCTTCCAGCGACCGGGTGACATGCCGGGCCCAGAGGCGCGCCGGGCCGCCTGCCAGGGCCATGAGCTAATGCCCAGCACCAGCAGCGCAGGCACAGGGACTGCGAAGATCACGAACTGCAGCGCCCGCACGAACTCATCCTGCCGGGCATAGCTGCCGACCGGAGGCAGCACCGCGACCAGCGACAGGGCCACTGCCGCCGGAGTCAGGCACGGCATGGCGCGCGCCAGCCATCTGGCCATGGAATCCTCCGTTCCGCGGTGCCGTGCCCGGCGCACCCGCGCGTGCGCCGGGCCACGCGGTGACCGCCAGGCTAGCGGTCTGCGGGCACGGCGGGCCGGCCTGGCCACGGCAGCGGCGGGCCGCCGGTGGTCCTGTGACCTTCTTCGGCCTGATCCTGCGGCGCTGCCGGAGCGGCCGGGACCAGCGGGCTGACACGGTCGCCCACGGCCAGCGCCAGATCCGGAGCGGGTTAGTGAGGTTTGCGCCGCAGCACGGAGACAGGGATGCTGCCGCCCGGCCAGCTGACGCTGCGGCGTGGCGCGGTCGATGTCCTGGCCTCGCCGCAGCAGCTTGGTCGTGTAGATGGTGCCGTAGCTCAGCGCGCGCGCGAGGTCTCGGTGGTGACGGCGAGCATCACCGGCAGCGTGAGCGTGAAGTCACCGGTCAAGGGCAGCCGTTTCACCAGCGGCTGCGGGCTCCGCAGCAGCTCGCTCTCCGCGGCCCGTCCGCCTGGCGTTCAGCCCGGCCAGCCACCGGGGACGCCGCGAGGATCCTGGCTGATCGGTCCTGGTGCTCGCTCATGACGGCAGTTCCAACACGCCCGACGACGCTGCCTGCGGGCAGGGCGATCACCTGTTTGGGGACGATGATCAGGGCGACTGAGCGAGTGCCGTCAGGTGACGCGTTGCGTGGGCCGGTGCTGGCGTTACCGTGCCGCGGTGGTGGTCGAGGACCCCGCTGATGAACTACCTCTTGGCGGCCGGCGATCTCATCGGTGCGGCTAGGCTGCCGACCCGTGCCGTCCACAGCGGGCCGGGTCCAGGCCATGCAGGGCGCGCACAGCGCGAAGGCCGAACAGGCAGAATGAGGTGAATGTGCTCACCGGGTTCCCTGGCATGGCCGCGGCGCGGCGGCCGGTGGCTCGAGTTCGTTGCCAGGCGCGGATGACCACCGAAGCCGCGGCCGTCGTTACCGTGCAGGCATCCTGGTGGCCCTGGCCGCACTGACCGGCGCTGGTGGCAGCTTCCGCACTCACACTCCCTGCCGAATATTTGCGGGCGCGATGATCGGCGACTGGTCCGTGCGGTTAGCGCAGATCATTCCGTTCGGTGATGCGCTGGCGGCTCCCGCCGTGAAGCGTGACCTTCAGTAACTCGGATGCCGTGAGCCGCAGCCCTTCCGGCCGGCCCGGGTGGTGAGGAATCGGCTCAGGCGCCGCAGCGGGCGGTGAGGGCGAGGAGGGTGTCGACCGCGGTCTCGAGCGGACGGGTGTCCTGCTGGATCTGGGCGAGCAGGAGGCCGCCCTGGAGCGCGGCGAGGAGAGTTATGGCGTAGTCGTCAGCGTCGATGGCGGCCGGGAGGCGCCCGGCGGCTTGAAGCTCTCGGAGGCCGTCGCTGATGGCGGCTGACCATTGCTCGAATCCGGCGGCGATCAGGGCGCGGGCACGCGGGTCGGTCTCGGCGAGCTGTCCGGCGAGCGAGCCGAGCGGGCAGCCGCCCCTGCCGTTGCTGCTTTTGGCCTGGGCGATTACTGTGTCGCGCCAGGCCCGGAGCCCGTCGGGGCTGCCGAGGTCAGCCTGCCGCTGATTGGCGGCGATGGTGCGGGCCTGGTGGTCGATGACCGCCTGCAGGAGGTCGTCCTTATCCGGGAAGTAGTGGTACAGCTGCGATCCGCTGACCGCCGCCGCTGCCTTGACGTCTTCGAGCGTGGTGCCCGCGACACTCCGCTCGTGTATCAGCCGGGCGGCCGCCTCGACGATCCGGGTCCGGGTGCGCTCCCCTTTAGGGGTCAGCCTGGGCTGGTCACGTGCGTCGCTGGTCATGGGTCATCGTACCAGTTTCTGGGTTTGACAACCCAGTCTTCAGTCGGCAGAGTGAGTCGTACAACCCAGCTTGGCGAGCAGAAGGAGGCTCACGGTGATCCTTGTGACCACGGCCGGAAAGGTCGGCTCGGAGACGGTCCGCTTGCTCAGGCAGCGGGACATTCCCGTCCGGGTGCTGGTGCGCGACCCCGCGAGGGCGAAGACCCTGGCTGAGGCGGGCGCGGAGGCCGCCGTCGGCGACCTGGACGTGCCGGCGAGCATCGACGAGGCGATGACAGGGGCCGAGACCGTGGTGCTGGTCAGCCCGGCCGTGCCCGCCCAGGAGCTGAACGTCATCCGCAGCGCAGCCCGCGCTGGGGCCGGGCACGTCATCAAGGCGACCAGCAAGGCCTCGGCCGACTCGCCCATTGCGCGGCGGCGCTGGCAGGCCGAGATCGAGGCGGGCCTGGCCGCCTCCGGTATCCCGCACACGCTCTTGCGGTCCAACGCGTACATGCAGAACGTCCTGATGCTGGCCCCGGCGATCACCGCGACCAGCAGCTTCGGTTCCGCGGCCGGCAAGGGCCGCTCCGGTATGATCGATGCCCGCGACGTCGCCGCGGTCGCCGCTGAGATCGCCGCCTCTCCCTCCGCGCATGCCGGCAAGACTTACTGGCTCACCGGCCCCGAGCTAATCTCCAACTACGACGTGGCCGCCGTGCTGTCCAGACTGCTCGGCCGGGCCATCACTTACCGTGAGCTCACCTTCGAGGAGAACAGGGACGCCATGATCCGCGCCGGCGTCCCCGCGCCGATCGCGGAGATGAACGCCCAGGCATTCAGCCTGACCGCCGAAGGCGACGCGGAGTGGGTCACCGATGATGTCCCCTCACTCCTCGGCCGGCCCGCCCGCTCCTTCGAGCAGTTCGCCGCCGACAACGCCACCACATTCTCCTGAGGCCCGGCATCGCGCAGCCGATACCGCCGAAACCAGGTAGGCGAACTTGTCGATGGCGGCCCAGGGTCGGACACGCTCGCTCGTCGGCACGAGCGGGGCCTCAAACGATAACGGCAACTCGCTAGCGCACCCGAACGACCAGATATGCGTGCTCACCGTCGGCCTGCAGGTCGTCGCCGGAGGCGTCCAGTTAGGCGGATCTTCGTGTGCGTTTGTTGTCAGACACCAGCGACATTCCGGAGCTGCCTGCCAAGCTTGCCCAAGTCCTTGCGGTGGGGATATTTGCTTGACGGATGGCTCGCCGCTGCCGACGATGGTGGTCGTCGGCGGTCTGCCTGACCGCCGGCATTGCTAGCTGAGTACGAGAGGAGGCGAGATGTCTGCCCAGCTTCAAGACTCTGCTGTGAAAGGTCGTCAGACTTGTCGTTTCCTCGCTCGTTTCAGTGCGGACATTGCGGCGTAGACGTCTCGCTGGACGCCCCCGGCACATCGCACCGCAACCACTGTCCCAGCTGCCTGTGGTCCAGGCACCTTGATCGCAATGTCCCCGGTGACCGGAAGGCTGGCTGCCCCGGCGGCATGGAGCCGATAGCGGTCACCGTCCGCGGCGAACGGCGGTGGATGCTGATTCACCGCTGCACGCGCTGCGGGCGGCTGCGGATGAACCGCACCGCCGCCGATGACAACGTTCTGCTGCTGATGCAGCTGGCCGCGCTGCCGCTGGCCACGCCGCCCATTCCGTACCTCAGCCCGGCCACGCCGCCATGCCCCGGCTCAACGACCGCAGACCGGCCGACCTGACAACAGGATCACGCTCACAGGCGGCGCAGCCGCCAGCGGCTGCGCCCCTTCTGCCTGGCTGCATGTAGCGAGATTCGGACCAGGAGGCCGACGTCCAGGGCGGCGCACATCCGGCCGAGGGACCTCACCGCCAGCAGTGGTGGCGACCGCTGCGGCATCGGGCACGACTGAGCGTTGGGTGCTGTAACGGTAAGGGTGCAGATCGCCCGGATCTGCGCCCGCCTGGGCCCGCCATCACCCCCACCAGTCGGCAGCGCAGATTAGGCGGCTCCGTGCGCGGCTACCACCAGCAGGTTGGTTACTCCCTGCGATCGGCTTCAGCCTCCGCAAGCGCGGATGCGTCGCGACAGGACGCCTGGCATTAGCCATCTTGATCCTCGGCTACGCCGGTCGACGCTCACCAGTCTCGACGCACCTCATCGTGGCATATCCGGACATGGCCACGTTCGGTCAGTGAAGCGGGGCCGCTAGTCGAGCGCCTCGGCTGCGCCCCGATCCGGTCAGGAATCGAGAAGCGCCACGGCATGACCGGGCCTAGACTTTGGTGGAAGGCCAGCATGACCTGCTGCTGCGCATCGCCCGCGGGGGGTCCGGCGGCGCGCGCCCAGGCTGCGGATTTACCGGCCCGGAGCTGCACGACCTGGCCTACCAGGCAGCCGCTGACGCGCTGATCGCGGTCACCGGCAAGCTCGGGCAGTTCCGGGGGGACAGCCGCTTCACCACCTGGGCATGCAAATTCGCCATCTTCGAGGTGTCAGCCAAGATTGGCCGGCACTTCTGGCGGCACCCGGCCGTGCCGCTGCAGACCGGACTGGGACCGGCTGCCGGCCCGGTTCGGCTTCGATCCCGCGCAGGAGGCCGAGTGGCGGGATCTGCTCGCTGCGTTGCGCCGCGCGGTAAACGAGGAACTGACTCCGCGGCAGCGTGTGGTCTTCGTCGCGATCGTCCTCAACGACGTTCCGCTGGATGCTCTGGTCCTGCAGCTTGGCTCGAACCGGAACGCGATCTACAAGGTGCTGTTCGATGCCCGGCGTAAGCTGCGGGCAGCCCTTGACGCTAACGGGTACCTGCACGATGACACTTCGAGGCCCACGTGAACGGCCGGGACGAGCTGGACCGCTTCCTGCGGACCGATCCGCGCGACGTCGGCTGCGCCCAGGCGATGGACATGCTCCACGTCTACGCCGAGCTCGTAGCTGCGGTCGCGCCCGCGAAGCGCTACCCCGGCCTGGCGGCCCACCTGAGCGCGTGCGGCCCGTGCGGCGAGGACTTCGCAGGGCTGCTGGCCGCGGTCCGCAGCGAGCAGCCCTGACCTCCCCTTTCCTGCCCATCCTGCCTGGCTGGTGTCTTGATCATCTCTCCCGTGCACTGGCCATTTTGGTTTCCCGAACGGCGCGCTGGTCAGCCCTGCACCAATCTGCACGCCCGGCGGAGGTAAGACCCGGACCGCCGCCGACGCCAACGGGCTAAACAGTGCGGCGCGCGGTTCGCCGCCCGGGTTCCGGCCGTGCCGGAAGAGGAGGACATCAGATGAAGATGCCGAAACGCCGGTGGTGGCTGGCAGCAGCCGCTCCCGCGATCGCCGCGGCGACTGTACTCGCCACCGTGGCATCGGGAGCGAATGCCACCTCAGCCAAGCCGGGCAGCCTGGGGCCGATCTCGGGCTTCTTGCCCCGGACCCACCTGACCGAGGAAAGCGCGATCCAGGTCAACCTCAGCAAGGAGACGGTCCGGCTGCCGCTGTACCCGGGAACGGCGTATGCCGGCACCCCGCATGCCGAGAAGGTCTGGTACGTGCTGCTGGACGCCTCCGACTCCGGGCTGGCCCATGACCTGGGCGTGAACTACGCGCCCAAGCTCGCCAACATCGCGATCGGCGACCCGGCCGCCGTGCAGACCGTGACGCTGACCAACCCGTCACCACTGCAGAATCCGTTCGGCCCGGGCGTGGTGAACTTCGCCGGCGCGCCGAACTTCGCCCCGACCCGGATCGCGGTACCAGGGCCGACCGGGTTCCCGCTGAAGAAGTTCCAGCCCGGCTCCGTCGCGGGCCCCGGCTACAGCCCGTTCATCAAGTTCGCCGGCTCCGACGTCGTCTACAACGCGCCGATCGTGGCCACCGGCAACGGCCCCTTCGACGTAGCGCACCACACCAACACCGAAGACCGCGTGCTCGGCGTCCACATCGCCGGGCCGTCCAAGCCCGGCCAGTTCGCCGAATCCTGGGCGGATCTGCTGTTCGTCAAGGGCTTCGACGCCGGCCAGCCGATCATCTACCTGTCCACCGACGCTGGCCAGCCGCTGACCGCGGTGCTCGAGCGCTCCACCTACGTGCCCGCGCTGAACAACGCGGCCTTCAACGGCGGCGACGACTTCCTCGGCTCGGCCCGCGAACGGCTCTTCGGCTTCATCAACGGCCAGACCGGCCAGACCAACCCGCAGGCGCAGGGCTTCCAGCACCTGGTCCTGGACGGTCATGCCTCCCAGGACGCATCCGCCGGCAACACCGCGCTGATCAACGCCCTGCGGCACGGCGGGGACCTGCTGAACGTGTTCGGCGACTTCCCCACCCTGCTCGACCCGCGGCACGCCGACGCCTACAGCCCGCTGTGGGACGCGCAGCTCGGCCTGTGGACACCCAAGGCGGTCAAGGAAGGACTGAACACCCGCCAGATCGACGAGAACGTCGTCCTCAACCTGGCCGCCACCCGGCCCGACCTGCTGACCGGAGTCAACCCGGCCACCGGCCAGCCCGAACCGTACGGCTCGGTCGGCGTCGACATCAACTGCGCGGTGATCGGCTTCACCCTCAAGGCCCCCACGGTCAACCTCGCCCCCCCCGTCGCACACTCACAATTCGAACCGCGGTAAACGACACCCAAGCACACGACGGCGGCCCTCCGCAGGGGGCTGCCGTCGTGCCAGCTCACCCCCGGTCAGCTGCTGACCGGGGGTGAGCTCGAAGCCGAAGGTCCCGCCGGGCGCGGTGCCCGGCGATGCGGTCCCGACGATCACTCCGCTGTCGTTGGTCCCGGTGACGGACCGCAGCGTGAAGCCGGAGCCGGCAGCGATCAGGCTGTTCAGGTCGGTGGCGTGTCCGTTCTGGTAGACGAACGCGTCCCCGTTGCCGCCATAGCCGACGATGACCCCGCTGTCGTTGATCGCGTTCGCCGAGGCGTCGCTCAGCCTGGTGCCCGGCGTATTCAGGTCAGTAACCGTGGGCGAACAGCACGGCGTGCCCGTCGGAATCAGCGGACTACAGCGAGGTCTCGACGGCCTCACCAGCAGCGTTGACCGCAACTGCCTCCGAAGTGAAACTGCCGGGCAGCCCGCCGAGCACGTTGATTGCGCCGTTCTACCACTCCACGGCTTCCGGATTCGTCGTCATGGTGTCGGCCTTTCCGACGATCAGGCGCGAGCGGCTGGACGTCGACGCTGCCGTTCGGCAGCGCCGGCAGCCGGGTGACGGTGCTGCCCTGGATCGTGAAGCCGGCGTCGCCGTGCCCGTGGGAACCGAAGACGGTGATCAGGCCGTTGTCGTTGATGGAAGTCGCCGCCGGGGGAGTTGACCGCGTTCCGGATCCCGGGGAGGTTCCCAAGTCCGTCGGGGTGGCGCTTTCTGGCCACTCGGCCGCGGTGGCATTGCCGGTCGCGAACGACGTCGCGGAGCCGACCGCGTCGGCGCTGCCGTTGATCGCCTCCGGAGCGGAACTCGAGTTGGCGTTCGCGAGATCGCCGGGCCGGCCCAGAGGCAGCAGCTTCGTGGTGCCAACCCGCCGCGGGAAGCCCTCCTGCACCTTGGCGCCCTTCTCGACCGCGATGCCGAAGACGGCTCCGTTCTTGTTGATGCCGAACAGTTCCGTGCCCGCGCTGCCGACGATCGTGAGCCTGTACTGCGGGGCAGCCGTCGCCGCGCGCGGGCGAGGCGAAAGCCCGGCCCGGCGAGCGCTGCCGCCGCGGTAACCACGCCCAGAGCCGACATGACACCGGCCCGGGCGAAGCGACGAGAGCCCGCTCCCCGTCCGGCGGTCAAGACTGTTCGGCGCGCGGGCCGCAAACGTACACGGGTCACGGCTGCTCCTAAGGATCTCATCGTGCAGATGGGCTTGCACTCGACCCTGTGCAGCTATCTCGACAAGCTCTTGTGGATCCTGACCGGCAGCTTCGCCAGGTCCGGCGGGCAGTACGTCCCGACGAGCATCGTCCCGCTGCTCAACAGCAGCGGCGCAGATGATGGGACGGCATCCACGAGCGCAGCAGGTTGTACCGTTCTCGCAGGTGGCCAGGCAGTGGCCAACGGCCGCCGGGGGCCGCCAGAACCCGGCCGCGGTCGGGGTCCAGCGACGGAAAGATGGTGGTCCGCGGCCAGCCTTCAACAGGGGGCGTCAGTGACATCGCCAAACCCGCGGCCCGAACTGCGGGCACGATACGGCGATCACTGGAGTCCGGCGTTGCTGAAGCGCATCAGCCACAGCCGGGGAGCCCGCCCGGAAGCTACCCGCCCAGACGTTAAGGTCAACCAGCCTGAGCAGCAACGCGGGCGGCAACCACGGTTGGCGCTGTGCGCCGGTCACTCAGTCACGCGGGACTGTGGACGAAGCCGAGGGTGTGCTGTGCTGCCTTCTCGACGGCGATCACGAAGCACACGCGATCCGGCCCGCGGCTCGGGAAGGGCGCGTTGGTGTACTTGACCGAGATCGGGTCCATATAGCGGCAGCCCTCGTCCGGACGTGCGTCCACGACCCTGCCCTGGATCGCTGCCATGCGGTAGGGGTTGGCGCCGTCGGTCAGCGACAATGCCACCCGGGGATCGCGGCGCATGTCCTTTGCCTTCGCGATCGCATCGGAGGTGCACACGAGGATGTGGTCGTCCTCCAGTCCTACCCACACGACCCAGTTACGCGGCGAGCCGTCGGCACGCAGGGTCGATAGGTGCACGTAGCTGGGGGCTTCGAGCAGTTCCCGGACGTCCGCGGGGATCGGGATTGGCATGCCTCAGCTCCTAGGACATCTCCGCTGGCCGGATCGGTGTGATCAGGTCGTAGAGGGCGGTCTGGATAGCGCGGTGGAACGTCGGGTAGGCGTAGATCATGGTTCGCAGGTCCGCGACCGGGACCTGCGCGTGGACGGCGACCGTGAGAGCGCTCAGCACCTCGCCTCCGGCCGGCCCGGCGGAGGTCGCGCCCACCAGGACGCCGCGCCGCGCGTCCTCGATGAGCTTGATGAACCCGTCGTTCCCGGTCTTGTGCAGCCAGCCGCGCGCCGACGACGGCAGCTGGGTGCTGCCGGTCCGCACGGCCAGTCCCTGCTGACGGGCTTGTGCTTCGGTGAGTCCCACCGCGCCGATCTCGGGATCAGTGAAGGTCACGCGCGGCACCGCCCGGTAGTCCGCGGCGGGGCCGTCCTGGCCGAGGATATCGGCGACCGCGATGGCAGCCTGGTACATGGACACGTGGGTGAACGCGCCCTTGCCGGTGATGTCACCGACCGCCCACAGCCCGCGGGCGGCCCGCATCCGCTCATCAGTGGCGAGAGTCCCGGCCGTGTCACCGACACCGTGGGCCCCTAGCCCAAGCCCGGCGAGATCGGCGCGGCGCCCGGTGGCTACCAGCAGCCGCTGCGCCGTGAGCATCTCACCCCCCGCAAGAGCCGCGGTGAACCGCTGGCCGTCGTGACTGACCTGCTCGGCATGCGCCGCGGTGCGTATGGTGACGCCCTCCCGGGTAAACACCGTGGCCAGCAGCTGCCCGGCTTCCGGCTCCTCTGCCGGCAGCAGCCGCACCATTGCCTCCACCACGGTCACCCGGGCGCCGAACCGGGCGAACACCTGCGCCAGTTCCGCGCCGACCGCACCGCCGCCCAGCACGATCAGCGACTCCGGGACTTCCTCTGTCTCAATCGCCTCCCGGTTGGTCCAGTACGGCGTGTCCGCCAGCCCGGGGACAGGCGGGATGGCGGGCTCAGTGCCCGTACTGATGAGGATGCCGCGCCGGGCGCGGAACACCCGCGGGCCCCAGGCGGTCTCCACCGTCACCTCACCGCGGGCGGTGATCCGGCCGCGGCCGCGCACGAAGTGCCCGCCGGTGCCGGTGAACCTGTCCACCGCGACCTTGTCATCCCAGGAGTCAGTGGCCTCATCCCGGATCCGGCGGGCGACCGGAGCCCAGTCCGGCTCTACCGTGGACGCGCCCGCCATCCCGGGGATCCGCCGCGCCTCGGCCAGCAGGTTCGCGGCGCGGATCATCATCTTCGATGGCACGCAGCCCCAGTACGGGCACTCACCGCCGACCAGATTCGCTTCGACTCCGGTGACGTGCAGGCCAGCCTGCGCCAGTTTCCCGGCGGCGTCCTCGCCGCCGGGGCCCATCCCGATCACCACGATGTCGGTCTGTTCGACATCCATCGGGCACTCCTATTCCTCGTCGTGCGTGCTGCGGGGCGCATATCTCGCCAGCGTCCCCGCCTGGCAGGGACCGCACCGCCGGTATCCGTGCCTCTGTTGTTGGTGTCCGGCGGCGGTAGGGGTCTTACCTCCTCGCGGCGAGAAAACGACGGCCTGATCGCTCAGCCAGGACACTGCCTCAGATCGCGGTGGTAAGACCGATGCCTGCCGACGCGCTAATAGATGAGCGAGCGTCGCTGGCGTCCGGAGGTCCCGGGATGCCGGATGCCCCCGAAGGAGCGAGCAGATGGCCGTTTCGCACGCCCCCGCGCCGGCGGACTCCGAGTCCACCTCGCACACCCCCGGCAGTGCCCTCATGCAGCTGGCGCTGCTCGGCCCGTTCACCGATCAGATCTCGTGGGCCCGGGTCGCCAGGCACGCCCGGTGCGCTGATGGCGACCTTGATCCCGACCAGTGGTTCCCAGTCAGCACCGACGCAGACAGTGCGCGCCAGGAAGCGGCCGCTGCGATCGCTATCTGCACAAGCTGCCTGGTACGTGGCCAATGCCTGGCGCTGTCGCTGCGGCACTGGGAAATCGGCCAGCACGGAGTCTGGGGCGGCCTGGTCGCGGCCGAACGCACGGCATTACACCGCCGGGTCAGCTGACGAGGCTCGCGGTAGACCGGACCGACATGCCAGTCATAGGACGAGCCCCCGATCTTCCAGCGCCAGCCTCAGCGCGCGCAGCGCGTAGAACGTCCGTGACTTGACGATTCCTGCCGGAATTCCCAAGACCGCGGCCGCCTCGGCAACAGACCGGCCGCGGTAATAGGTCTCCAGCAGAACTCCCCGGTGCGCAGGTCGCAGCGACCTCATCGCATCAGCGCCTACCCGGGATTCCGGCTGCGGCCGTGCGCGCGGAAACTCAGTCATGCAGTGTTAGTGCTTATGCCGCTGGCGGGTCTTACCCAGGCCGCGGACGTCGTTGGCGCCACGTTGTTCCTGGTGCGCAAGGGTGCCGCAGGTAGCTGGAGTTCCGGAAGTGCCGATGTCAACACGCGCCGGGATAGCCGGATCTGAGTAGCATGTCCATGGTGTCGGTGGATCGCACACTTCACGAGGCCCCATGAGCGCCGCCCGGCTCGATCCCGAGTCGGCCGAGTGGGTTCAGGCGCTCACCGGCAACGGCCTCCGCCGGGACGCCGCCGTAACCCGGCTGCACGAGTTGCTCGTCCGCATCGCCCGCGGGGAAGTCCGGCGGCGCGGGCCACGGCTGCAGATCACTGGCCCCGAACTTGAGGACCTGGCCTACCAGGCCGCGGCCGACGCGCTGCTGGCCGTCACCAGCAAGATCGGTAAGTTCCGGGGAGAAAGCCGGTTCACCACCTGGGCCTGCAAATTTGTCATCTTCGAGGTGTCAGCCAAGACCGGACGGCACTTCTGGCGGAACCCGAGCGTGCCGATGGACGCCGAAAACTGGGATCGGCTGCCGGACCGGTTCGGCTTCGATCCCGCGCTCGAGGCCGAATGGCGGGATCTGCTTGCCGCGCTGCACCGTGCCGTGGACGAGGAACTGACCCCGCGGCAGCGTGCGATCTTCGTCGCGATCGTGCTGAATGACGTCCCGCTGGACACCCTGGTCATTGAGCCTAGCTCCAACCGCAACGCGATCTACAAGATGTTGTTCGACGCCCGGCGTAAGCTGCGGGCCGCTCTTGCCGCTAACGGCTATATAGACCCTGACAAATCGAGGCGCTCATGAACGGCTGGTCAGCACTGGACCGTTTCCTGCGGACCGATCCGCGCGATGTGGGATGCGCCCAGGCCCTGGACATGCTCCACGTCTACGTCGACCTGGTGGCCACGGGCGCCCAGGCGGAGGCCGAACAGCGATACCCCGGTATCGCCGCCCACCTGCGCGCATGTGGCCCGTGCGGTCAGGACTTCGAAGGGCTGCTGGCCGCAGTGTGCGGTGAGACAGACTGATTGCCGGCTGGCTCGGCGTTCCGGCACAGCCTGGAGAGCTTGCGTTTTAACCAGTAACGGTTGTTGCTGCTGGTAGCGGGACGTTCCGGGAGTTCGTCCGCAAAGCGGCATGTAACGCTCTGTTTGCTGGCATGTCACGGCATGTCGCTGTGACATGAGGCGGCCACCGCGTGATCATCTTCAGGTTCCTTGCACAGAACTCCGCGGATGAAGGCGGTGGCCGTGGCATTCAGTATGGCGTGGCAGGAAAAGCTGGCCGGGGGCACGGGCGGCGATGCCGGGCCGCTGGCCGTGCTGGCGGGTTTCCGCCGGGACGCCTGCCGGTGCGCGTGGCGGCGGGCGGATGCCCTGTTCGAGCTGGGTGATGGTGCTGCTGACGGCGCCGCATGTGCCCTCGCTGCCATTCCTGAGCACCGAGCCGGTGATGCGCCGCGGGCACGGCATGATCTACCAGGGCCTGGCCGCGGGCCGGATCGATGAGGACGCGCTGCGGGAGATGCGTTCCCGGAACGTCCTGGCCGATGAGCCGGCCAGCGTCCCGCGGACGCTGGCCACCTCCAGCCGGGACGGATTCCCGTCGCGCCCAGACCCGGCCCGCCAATGCCAGCACCCAAGCCAGCGCGCGGCCTACGACCGAGCGCGCCGCCCGCGGCGCCAGACGGCAGCCCCGCACCGGATGCCTGCCGGCCCAGTCCGCGCACGCAATGCACAGCTACCGGAGCCGCCGTACAGCCCGTGCACATCCCGCGATCCGCGGCGGCGCCAGAGCCCTGTGCCCGAGTTCTGAAGCGGTGCAGGCTGCCTCCTCGCGCTTGCCGCCGTCCTGGCGATGCGCGGCGTCACCGCAGTGAGTCACCTGCCGTAGATCTGGCTGCGGTGCCCGGCGCCGAGCACCAGCACGATCAGCTCACCCTCGTCGATGGTGTAGAGCACCCGGTGTCACCGACCCTGATCCGAAGCACGCCATGGGCGCCGATGATCATCTTCGCTGCAGCCGGGCGCGGATCGGCAGCAAGAGCATCAACTGCCGCGCCGATCCTGCGGCGCACCGGCGTGTCCAAGGCCAGGAACGCCTTGCGGGCACGCGGCCGCCACTCAATCCGATAGGCCACCGCGGCTACAGCCCGGCCTCAGCCCTGACCTGCTCCCACGGAACCGACTCCCCGGGCTCGGCGAGCGCCTCGCGCGCCGCAGCGGCATCCGCCAAGTCCTCCAGCAGCTCGCGAGCGTCCTCCGCGCTCATGCCCTCCAGCGCCTCAGCGAACTCGGCTGGCACGATCGCAGCCAGCCGCTGCCCGTGCTCGGTGAGGTACACCACATGCCCGCGCGCGGCATCACGGGCGGCACCGGCCACTCCCGGCGTCCCATCGACTGGCAGCTCGCTCATGTCCACAGGGTAACCCGGCAAGAGCCAGCGGCCGGCCCGCGGGAAGGCAAGCTGCTAGCAGCTTGCTTCGCGGCCGCCTGCCCCGCGCAGCACGGCCGGAGTGCGGCCATCACCGCCGAACTGGCACCGACCAGCAGATAAGGCGCCTCCCCCGCTACGGCCGACCGCCCACGCCGGCGAGTAGATCATGCACCGGCTACCCCCGGCGGCCACACCAGCGAACGGCATGAAAGACCAGGTCAAGGTCCACAGCGCAGTTTTGGCACCCCACAGGCGGTGCAGGACGATGCGCCCGGCGACGATAGCGCCGAGGCTGAGCAGGGCAGCCAGGTTGAACACGTTCGAGCCGATGACGACTCCTGGCGCCGAGCCGCTGCTGGTGGCTGGCCATCGCGGTGATAGCTGAGGTGACTTCGGGCGCGTCCGCGGCCAGGGGCAGCGACTAGGCCAAGCAGTGCCTCGGACAGGCCCAGGCGCTCGCCGGCTCGCTCGAGCCTGGAGACCAGCAGCCAGCTTGTCACCAGGCTGATAAGCGCGCCAGCAAGAAAAGCCGGCGCCGCAACTGCCACGGACATGCTGGCCATCCTCCTCTCCGAAAGCTGTCAGGCCGCTAGCCCGGCGGGTCCGGCACCCGGCGGCCGGCGTGACCTGCCTGCCCTGCTCGCGGGGGCAGCCGGATCGAGCTGGCCGTGAACGGGGGCCATGGCCTTCCTCGAATCGCACGTCACGGTCCGGCATCTGCCTGGCCGGGCCTGAGGCCGGGGCCTGGCACCTTGCGCCGCCAGCCGAGCCGGTCCGCCTGCCTGAGCTGTGGCGTAATGGCTAATAGAGTTACTATACAGTAATTGCAGTATGCAATTAAAGTGATGGGGGGTGAGCGTGGAAGAGCATCTGGTGGACGAGGCCGCGGTGGACGCGGTGCTGACGGCGAGCCGGACGCTGGTCGCCGTGGCGACTATGTCGCTGGGCGCGGCGGCGGAGGACACGACGATCGCCCAGTACCGGGCACTGGTGGTGCTGGCGTCGCGCGGCCCGCAGCGGATGGTGGACCTCGCGGCTGCGCTGGGAGTGACGCCGTCGACGGCCGGGCGGATGTGCGACCGGCTGGTGCGCAAGGGGCTGATCCGCCGGCAGCGGGCGCGGGCGGACCGCCGGGCCGTGCAGGTCTCGATCACCCCGGCCGGCCGGCAGGTCGTCGACCAGGCGACCGCGCGCCGCCGGGCGCTGATCGCCGGTATCTTGCGCATGCTCCCGCCGCGGCAGCAGCTCGCGATCGCCGCGGCCCTGCAGGCATTCGCCCGGGCCGCCGGGGAGATCCCCGACAGCCTGTGGCCCGCAGGTCCCGCCGAGCCGCAGCCGGCCGCCCGGACCGGACCCGGGCCGGTCCGGGCGGCCGCCGCGAAGGGCCGGCCGTGACCGGCAGCAATCCGGCAGCCCCGCCACCGCCGCTTCGGTGGACCGGGCGGGCAGGCGGCTGGCTGCGCGGCTCGCGCGGCGGGCTGCTGGCCGTCGCGCTGGTCGTGGGGGCGGGGTCCGGGCTGGGCGCGGTGGCGTTCCGGTACCTGATCTACTTCGTCACCTGGCTGGCCACCGGGCACGTCCTGTTCGGCCAGCAGGGCCGCGTCCCCAGCGCCCACCTGCCGTGGCTCGGGCTGGCGTTCTTCGTAGTGGTCCCGGTGATCGGCGGGCTGATCTACGGGCCGCTGATCTACCGCTGCGCCCGCGAGGCCCGCGGCCACGGCGTGCCCGAGGTGATGATCGCCGTCGCCGACGAAGGCGGCCGGATCCGCCCCCAGGTCGCCGCCGTGAAATCGGTCGCCTCCGCCATCTGCATCGGCGTCGGCGGGTCCGTCGGCCGGGAGGGCCCGATTGTCCAGATCGGCTCCGCGCTGGCCTCCAGCCTCGGCCAGTGGGTGCGCATGCCGGAGAACCGGCTGCGGATCCTGGTCGCCTGCGGCGCCGCCGGCGGGATCGCCGCAACCTTCAACGCGCCCATCACCGGCGTGTTCTTCGGCGTGGAGATCATCCTGAGGGAACTGTCAGTGGAGGCGGTCTTCACCGTCATGCTCTCAGCGATGGCCGCCGACCTGCTCAGCCGCCAGTTCCTCGGCGATGCGCCGTTCCTGTCCGGGCTGCCGCCCGGGATAACGCTGCACCACCTGACCACCTACCTGCTGATCGCCGGCCTCGCCGTCGTCGCGGCCCTGATCGGCCTGACCTTCTCTAAGGTCCTGTACGCG
>Ga0182024_10003251_pt1 | contig 39034 bp, 31 predicted proteins | sample P32metaG_FD_120480 | JGI IMG/M metagenome (GOLD analysis project Ga0182024, IMG submission 120480) | Permafrost microbial communities from Stordalen Mire, Sweden - P3-2 metaG (Illumina Assembly) | ecosystem: Environmental > Terrestrial > Soil > Wetlands > Permafrost | place: Sweden: Stordalen...
CAGCATTGTCGGCTGCTCTTTGCTGCGCTGAGCGATGAAGTTGCTGAAGCTGTTGAAGAGCTGGCGGCGGCCCTGCTCGGCGGCCAACTCCATCGGCGGCGGCAGATCAGGAATGATGCGCCTAAGCCTCGGCAGCAGGCGGCCCAACTCGGGCCCTTCCTCTCCGATCGCGCGGCGCAGATCGCCCGGGCTATCCCATCGATCGACCCAGCGTTCCAGAATTTCGACAAACGGCAAATAGGGAACCGCCTCCTGCTCGGAGCAGCGGCCCACGAGTACCGCGAGGCCATTGTTCTCGGCTTCAAGCGATATCTCCGCGCACAAACGGGTCTTGCCGATGCCCGCTTCGCCGGAAACCAGGCAGATCCGCCCGCGTCCTGAAACAGCCTCCGCGAGGGCGGCACGCAGTTCAGACGCCTCGTGTTCGCGTCCGACGAAGGAACTCTGATGCGGTTGCTCTGCGAATGAAGGTTGCCCCGCGGCCGACGGAGTCGAGCCCTGGACTTGTTCGAGCTTGACGTCCGCGATGAAGCGGTAGCCGCGTCCTTGCACCGTCTCGATGAAGCGCGGCGTGTGGGCGGCGTCACCCAACGCCTTGCGCAATTCGCGCACGGAAATCGCGGGCATCGAGTCGCTCACTGAGACGTCGGGCCATACCGCGTCGAGCAGCGCTGCTTTGGTCACCAACTGGGCGGGATGTTCGACCAGATGGCGCAAGACGGCGAAGGTCTTGCGGCGGAGGCGGATTTGCTTACCCCCGCGCCACAACTGCTCGTTGTTGGAATCAAGCCGGAAGGGCGGGAAAAGGCGAAATTCCGCAGTCACGGTCCTCCGCTTAGCAAGAATTAAATGCCAATTATACGCGATTTATATCATTCCTTTATGACTTCGCGCGAGCCGGAACTTATTGTCCGCCCGTAATAAGGAGCCTGCCAAAGAGGCTCGAATTGAAATTTGCGGCCACGGAGGCGGTAATGAAAAATCGCGTGATTTTGAGTTTTGTCATAGCAAGCGGACTCGCGCTGGCAGCGGCTCCAAAGGCCCATGCTGTCAGTCTACCGGAATGTGGGCATAGCTACGCGTTCCAGGTCCACGGCGCCGAGCCCAGCACGATCAACAACGAGGCGCTCAGCTACATCGTCGGGATCGGCCAGATAACGTTCGGGCCCCTGAATTCCGATGGTCGTTGTGCGGTCGCTCACCTCGAGATGATCTACAACGACGACGACGTGGTTGGGTTCTCGGCCGGCGCGGCGAGTTGCAACGTGGGCTCGGGAGCCACCATTCCATGCTTCGACGGTGGCGACCACCAGGCCGTACCAGGGCTCTTGACTCCGTCGTCAAATGGCAACGGCGCGGCGGCCTTGGCAATCATGCCGTCCTTTAATTGGCTCAACGACACTACCACCTCTACCTCCCTCCCTCTCGTGTTTACCCTGCAGGCGACCACCGGTGCCTCCACAATCATTGGGACCAGCGTACCGATGCCGCGGGAGGATTTTGTCGACAACCCGGTGCTGACGATCACCATGCAGAAGCAATCCACTACGGTCACGCTGCCGGTGTCGGGACCAATAGGACCGGGCAGCGCTCTCGGGGTCGCGCCCTTCCTAGGCAACTTTGTCCTTTCCTTCGATCGCTTCGGAGCGCCGTCAGCTGATCCGTACGCGTTTCCAATCACAGGAGCCTTCGGCTCGGCGGTGGGAGCGTTCCAGATCTTCTTGAACACATCCAGTGGTGGAAGCTTGAGTTTCAACACCAATGCCAACATCGGTTACGCAACTACCGACAACGACTGCCCATTTATTGGCGCTCCCTTCGACTTCGACTATGCCGATGGCACCACGATCGGTAACCTCGATTTTGGCCAAGCCTATGCACCTCCCAGCACGACGTGCGCGAGATCGCTTTCCTCGGAGACGAACTTCTGGCTCGACGGGGTCGTATGGGGCCCCTCGGACACCAGTGCGTACTTGATCGAGACCGGGTATGCGATTTCTCCCCCCAACATCACGGTTCCCGCGGGCGAAATGTTGGTCGGCACTTCGTATCCAAGTGCGCCTGCGGGCCTACTTACCAATCAAGTCCAGACGACGCTGGTCGCGCCCAAAAAAACCTCTAGCGGGTACGTCAAGTCGACGAATACGACCCCCGTGCTATGCGACGTGACCGCGGCATTAACTTCTGTGACCGACGGAGTATGCAGCTTGAGCCTGGTTTCATTTCCGCTGGTGTCGCCAGAGCCGGTGATGGGAGTAGCCAATGCTGATTCTCCTTCGACGCAGTACGCGGCCACCAATTGTACCTGCACGACTTCGGGCCCTGCGGATTCTGTATCGGCAACGCTGACGATCACGTCCGACTTTTGCCAGTTCAGTGGTACAGGCACCGCGTCGCCGAGCACGACCTCGTACTCGATCACCTGCAAGAACTAGCGGCGAATCGAAACTGAAAGGTCTTGATGCCGACGCCAACTACTCCGCGCGGGAGGTAGACGCGGACTGTCGAAGGAGGAAGCGAGAGATGAGACGGGAGAAATTGGTAGCGGTATTCTTGGCCGCCGCGATAGTGCTCGGGTTCGCCGCGTCGGCGGGCGCGGTGGACGGCACCATCGAGATCAACCAGGCCAAGGTGCTGGCGAACGGTGGGTTTCCTTACCCTGTAAGTGCGAGCGGAAGCTACCGCCTGACCGGGAACCTCACGGTTCCGGGTGGTACCAGCGGAATCAATGTGACTGCGCCGACCGTCACCATCGATTTGAACGGGTTCTCAATCTCCGGGCCGGGCGGTTTTAGTGTTGCCCAAGTCGGAATTACTACAACAGGCACCGTGGAAAACGGGACGATCACCGGTTTCGGCGTCGGCGTTAAAATGGGAGCCGGCGGCATCATCAGAAACGTGCACGCCGATGCGAACGGAGTTGGCATCCAAGCCGGGGGCAACAGCCTGATACAAGGATGCACGGCGAACAACACCACTCTACCAAGCTACGCAATAGTGTGCTCCGGGATGTGCGCGATCTCCGGGAATACGGCAAACGGCAATGCTGGCATCGGCATCGATTGCGGGAGTGGATGTGCGATCTCGGGCAATACCGCGAACGCCAACGCCGTCGCTGGCATCCAATGCGAGGGGAGCGGGTGTCAGATCTCCAGCAATACAACTAACTCCAATACGTTCGCTGGCATCGTATGCGAAGGGTCCGGGTGTCTGATCACTTATAACACAATAGATAACAACACCGGAGATGGTATCTCTGCCGCCGATGGGACCACTGCCTATGGATGGAATGTACTGAACGGCGACGCGGGCATCAAAAACGGCACCTCGATGGCTGGGAAAAACACCAATTCCTGCGGCGGAACTGCCTGCTGAGGAAGGAGGAAGCGAGAGAGATGAAACTGGAGAAATTAGCAGCGATGTTCTTTGCGGCGGTGGCGATGCTCGCGTTCGCTGCATCGGCGGGCGCGGTAGACGGCACTATCGAGATCAACCAGGCCAAGGTGATGGCGGGCAGCGGGTTCCCCTACGTCATAAGCACGGCGAACACCAGTTATCGGCTGACCGGCAGTCTCTCGGTTCCGGCCGGCTTAGACGGGATCGACGTAAATGCGAGCAACGTCACCATCGATTTGAACGGATTCTCTATCACCGCACCCGGTAACCCGGGCATCACCATAACTGGAATGAATGCGTCGTTTCAGAGCGACGTTACGGTGGAGAACGGGGCGGTCACCGGATTCGCAGTCGGCGTTAAGGTCGGTTCGGTCGGCATCGTCAGAAACATACACGCTGACGCGAACGGAGCCGGCATCAGTGTTGGGAACAACAGCGTGGTCGCAGGCTGCACGGCGAACAACTCCACGATCCTCGGGGCTTGGGGCATCATTTGCAGCGGGGGGTGTGCGATCTCCGGCAATACCACAAACGCCAATAATTTCTACGGTATCAAATGCAACGGTGTCGGGTGCTTGATCTCCGGCAATACTGCAAACAGCAACGGTAATGAAGGCATCTTCGCAAATGATGAAACCACCGGCTACGGAGGGAATGTGCTGGTCAGCAACGGCTCCCTACCAGCCTCCGGGGGCACCTCGATGAAAAACAATATCTGCAACGGAGTCCTTTGCTGAGGCATGCGGAAGCACGAAAGGCGCGGTGATCGGAGGAGGAAAATGGGCGATGAAACTTAAGGCATGGAGTTTGGCTTTGTTTGGAGCGATGGCGATGCTCGCGTTTGCCGGATCGGCGGGCGCGGTGGATGGCACTATCGAGATCAACCAGGCAAAGGTGCTCGCGGGCAGCGGGTTCCCGTTCACCATAAGCACGGCGAACACCAGTTATCGTCTCACCGGCAGTCTCACAGTTCCGGCGAGTACCAACGGAATTCTTGTGACTGCGAACAACGTCACTATCGACATGAACGGATTCTCGATCACCGGGCCCGGCAGTACGAGCGGCGTCGTGAACGGAGTTAGTGCGGGGGGAATTGCGGACGTGACCGTGGAAAACGGGACGATCACCGGATTGGGTCTGGCCATTGTGCTGGGAACCTCCGGCATCGTCAGAAACGTGCACGCCGATGCGAACGGGGATGGGGGCATCGATGTTGGCGATAACTCTGTGGTCGAAGGCTGCACAGCCAACAACTCGACGTCGAATTACGGGATTGCATGCGGCGGCTCCGGCTGTGCGATCTCCGGAAATACCGCAAACGGCAACGCCGACGAAGGCATCTTCTGCAGCGGGAGCGGCTGTCAGATCACCGGCAACACTGCGAACGGCAACATTAGCGTCGGCATCGATTGCCAAAGTAACGCATGCGTGATTTCCGGAAATACCGTCCTTGGCAACCCGTCGCTCGGCATCGGTTGCTTCGGGACCGGATGCCTGATCTCCGGCAATACTGTCGTCAACAGCGCGGATGGCATCGAAGCAGGTGATACGACGACCGGCTACTCGAACAATGTACTGAAGAACACCGCCAACTTTTTCTCCGGGAAGTCGCTGGGCAACAACCTCTGTAACGGAACTGTTTGTTGAGGCTCGATGAGGCACGAAATGAACTCTGAAGGGAAAGCTGGACACCTGGCATTCGCGCGCGGCGGGCGTGGGCGGTTCGCGGCAAGCATCCTGGCGATGCTGGCCGCAGTCATCTTGATGAGCGTCGCGCCCGCTGCCGCGCAGACTACTCCGTTGAGCTTCCTGTGCGTCTCGCCCGATATCACCGTTGCGCTCAACGGCGGGACCATCACGCCTCAAGAGTTGCAGTGCTACAGTTTTCCTTCCGGCAGCCTCACGATCCCTCCCACCGGAATCCCGGCGGGCGTGAACATCACCGGATTTTTCCCGTCCAGTTCGACACAGCTCCTGCTCACGATCGACACTACCGCGGCACTGCCTATCAATGGCACCGGAGGGACGGTCACTGTCACTCCGCGCGACGTCGCCTCGTACAATACGTCGACCAGTTTTTTCTCACCGTCGCTCTTCTTCACGGGCGCGGCCAACGGAATTTCCGACGGGACGAGGATCGACGCTCTTGGGATGGACGGCTCGGGAAATCTGCTGCTCTCCTTCGACGTGACCATAAGTGTCCCCAAGTTTGGAAAAGGAGGCGGGAGGCTAACCGTCAAACCCGCTGATTTGGTCTCGTTCAACGGCGCAACATATTCGCTGGTTTTCGACAGCGCCGGTGCCGGCATCCCCGACGGAACGAACCTCGACGGCGCGACGATGCTGCCCAACACCGACCTGCTGCTGACGTTCGACGTGGTCGGCTCAATCGCCGGGACTGATTTCACGCCGACAGATGTTCTGGAGTTCAATTCCGGCGCAGACGGTTGGGTGGTGTCATTCGATGGCGCATCCACCGACGAATGGCCCGACGGAAGCCAGATGCAGGGAGTATGGGCAGCGCCCGCTGGCTCCACGCCTACTCCGACGCCGACTGCGACCGCAACAAAGACTGCAACGGCTACTGCGACAGCGACCGGCGGTACGCCGACCGCGACGGCGACGGGAACCAGGACCGCGACGGCTACACCAACTGCGACCGCAACCAAGACCGCGACGCCGACGGCGACTGCGACATCAACCGGCGGGACTCCGACTGCGACTGCAACTGCAACCAAGACCGCAACGGCGACGGCTACTGCGACATCGACCGGCGGGACTCCGACCGCGACTGCAACTGCAACCAAAACTGCAACGGCGACGGCCACTGCGACATCAACCAGTGGAACGCCGACTGCGACCGCCACGCCGACAGTCACGCCTACACCAGTACCGGTGACGCTCAAGATCAAACCGAAGGCGCTCAAGTTCCCGAAGACCACGGTCGGAACGCATAGCAAACCGAAAACGGTTAAGGTGTCCAACCCCAAGGGCAAGAAGAAGCATCCGGGTATTGCGGTGCAGATCGAGATGATCTCCGATCCGGGCGTATTCACGCAGACCAACAACTGTCCGATTTGGCCAGCAAGCGGCCTGGCGGCCGGCACATCGTGTTCGATCTCGGTGACGTTTACTCCGAGCGCGCCGCCCACCACGCAGACGGGAACGCTGACCATTACTGACAACGCTCATGGCAGTATGCAGACGGTGCATCTGAGCGGCGCCGGGAAATAGCAAAAAATGTGACTTATGCGCGATCACGCAGATATTACATTGAAAATTTGAAAGTTGACCTTCGCTAATAGAGACGGCGCCACAAGCCGACCACAGTCCTTTCGGCCCCAAGGGCGGGAAAAGGCGCAACTCCGCACCCACCGATCATCCGCTTACCAACAATTAAATCCTGATTATAGGCGATTTATATCGTTCTTTTATGACTCTCCGCGCCCCGGGATTTATCTTACACGCATCAACATTCGCTAATCGCCGACCCAAGTGGGCCTGAGCCGCGATGGCGACCAAAAAAGGAGCAAGCTTATGGTCTCGAAAAGTAGTGCAGAGGTTCAGAACATTTCACGTCCACCAACATTCCGGGAGAGGATGCATATGCTCAAGTCGACCGGCAAGAGTCTGATCATCTCGTTCGAAAAAATAACCGTCCTTACCCTCGTTCTTTCACTGACGGGCGTTCAGGCGGTCTTCGCAGCCGCGGGTGGTTTTCCCGGCCGTCCGACACCACCTCCCCCACCGTGTATTTCAACGGGATTCATACAGGAAAGTAATTTCGACGCTGTCGGCTGTTACTACTGCAATGTCCGCAACGTCGGCGCTACCAGCCACAGTGTCACAATTGACATTCGAGACAACGAAAACTTGACTGATAGCGCCAATATTCTTCCCATCGTTTTGGCGCCAGGCCAGGGCAGCATCTATTCTTTCTGTCCGCCCGACAACCAGACATCCGGAGACGCCTGCGTCGTCACTACCGTTGAGGGCACAACAGACGCCCTGGGAGACTTGGCGGTCGTACTGCAATTCAGCACGCCGGCGAGTGAGACCGAGGGCAAAATCTTTAACTCATGCGCGCCCAGAAGTGGTGTTGGGGTTAACTAATCGGGCTCTCGCCGAAGAAGCTGTCGCGCTACATGCCGGTATTGGGTTACCTCGAAAATGACCCACTACCGCGGAAGCAAATCATTATGAACGCAACCGGGTCAGGCGTTCGATTTGACCCAACGGGAGGACCAACGATGAGGCGATCGACCAGTTTTCTAACAATCCTGATGTTGTCTGCTGTTGTGACGGTCTTGCTAGCTAATTTGTCGTCCGCCGAGGCGAAGGGCGGAAATTGCCAAGCCAAGCTGGCAGGCAACTCTTATGAGTGCAACCTAAAGTACTCGGCCGGGCCCCCAGCGACCGATTGCTTCGAATTCCGGACGGGGGGAATTTCCGCGAATTTTACTCTTACCAACGGTACCGGTGAGCTAGGATGTACCTGCGCCACGACGGGTTCTTTCACATCGCCTTCGTTCGATAGTTCTCCCAGTGCCTTCGAATGTGTCGATGGCTCCGGAATTCAACTCAACGGAAAGATAAAGTCTAAGAAGCTCAGCGGCCAAGTAACAGATGAAGGGGGGGATTCAGAGATCTACACCTGTACACTGCGTTCTTCGCCGTGCCCCTGACCTCGCGAGCGGCTTGCTCGTCTCCGCGTCTTGAATGTACGTGGTGTCAATCCGTTTGCTCGCCAGAAATGTGAGCGCCGGAGAGAAAATCTCTCAGTGAAGCGGCCGGATAAGGCCGGCCGCGCCGGAGTTGGATGAGGGCCAAATTCCGGCACGGCGACGGTCAAGAGTTCCGGCGGCGCCTGCTAGCAGTCGCGCCTGTGGCCCCGAAGTGCTAGCGCCCGCTCAGATTTTCACGGGGGTGAACGGAATGAATCTCGACGGCGCCACGATGTTGCCCAATGCCGACTTGTTGATGGCGTTCGACGAGTCCGGATCGATCGCGTCGGTTGACTTCACGTCGACAAACGCTCTCGAGTTCAATCCCGGCGGCAACGCCTTGGGTGCTTTCGTTCAGCGGCAAGAGCGTCGACGATTGGCCCGACGGCAGCGTGGTCCAGGGAGTGTGGGCAGCTCCTGTCGCCTCGACACCACTTTTCCCCGGATTTCATGCGGGATAGGTCTGCGTGGATGCTCGTGGTATGGGCTGGGAGCGAACTCTTAGTTAGCGGGTCCGGAGTTCGAATCTCCAACTCGCCACCAAAAGTTGCCAGGGTTAGTGCCCTTGACCACTCTAGCAACAATCTGTTGCCTTAGGTTCGCTCCGCCACCTTCCAGCCTCAACGATCGGAGCACTATCGCACGCGCCCGCGAACTAGCTGTTCAGGATCGTGTCCATTTTGTCGGCCATATCCTGCATCATGGACGGCATGACGTGGCTGTAGGTATTCGCTGTCAACGCGATCGTGCTGTGACCGAGCAATTCCATGATAGCCCGGAGTTGGACGCCTTGGGCTAACAAAAGGCTTGCGGCGCTATGGCGCAAATCGTGAAACCGGGTCGACAGCGGAATCTTCGCGTCAGTTTCAGGTTCGTTGGCTTTCTCCAGGATCCGCTTGAAGTCTCTGACGGCCGAACGCGGCTCGACGGGAGTTCCGATTCCGGTCGTGAAGACAAGTCCGCGCTCGATCCAATCAGAACTGGCAATGAGGCGCTCTTGAAGCTGGCGCGCTCGATGAGCTCGGAGTGAGCGGACAAGCGCATCTGGTATTCGTAGAGATCGCCGGCTGCGGTCAGTCTTCGGCTCGACAAACAGGAGCTTACCGGGTCCGGTCCCGAACCGCTTTCCGCCCACTCTCTGCAGCGATTGACGAATTGTAAGCTGCTGCCTTTCCAGGTCCAGGTCTATCCAGCGGAGCCCGAGCGCTTCGCCTTCTCGAAGTCCGAGCCCAAGCGCCACGCTGTACAGCGCCTCGAGCCTTTCACCTTTGGCAGCACCAAGAAATTTTCGAGACTGTTCGAGATCCAGCGGTTTGATCTCAGGGCGTCGAACCTTCGGGGTATCAACGAGCTTGGCGACGTTGCGACCGAGGAGGCCCCATTTCACCGCAGTCTGAAGCGCGTGCCGAAGGATTACCAGACTGAGTTGGACTGTACGCGGCGAAAGGTCGCTCTTGAGCCTTTCGTTCACGAAAGTCTGAACATGCTGAGGCGAAAGCTTCGAAAGCCGATGCCTTCCCAGCGAGGGCCCTAGGTAAAGTCGAACGTGCTGATGGTACTGCTGATATGTCGCTGGGCGAACGCTCGACTTCACTGATTCGGCGAGCCAGTGGTCCAGAAATTCTTTGACCGTTTGGCGATCCACCGATACTGGAAGTCCGTGTGACTGATCGGAACGCGCCTTGAGAAGTTCGTTCCGCACCTCCGCGGCAGTTGCAGCGTAAAAGTGTCTTCGCTTACGCTTACCGTCTTCCCAGCCCAGATTGAGAGAGCCGACCCAGCGCCCGTCCTTGCGCTGGAAGATCGAGCCCTCGTTTGTTCCGCGCTTCGCCATCACGCTAGCTCTTGGCGATCCACCTCTTGATCTGCTCGACTCCGGTATCCAGACGTTTTGCGATTTCCCGAACGGGAATCTTTTGGTCGCGCAGCTGGCGAGCCTCGATCTTCCGGCCCGAATACAACCTGATGCGACAGGCGTTCGAGCAGGTTCTTCGGTTCGTTCGGTAACCTGATCCCTCTGCCGCGACGAGCATCGGCTTCCCGCAGCTTTCGCAAAGACGAAACTTCTGAAAACCAGCGATCGCATCTGCGAGTTGAAGCCAAAGACAACCGATCAAGGTGCTCGGGACCATGAACAGGCCCATTTCGTTGCGATCGGGAGCTTTCCAAAGCAGCCGCGGAGCGACCGACTCCGCCAGAGACTTGTTGACCACTTCCTGTAGATAGACTCGCGCCGGCTTCAGAACGTCGCCGTGCTGAAACCGTTCGAGAAGATGCGAATTGATTCCTGACGACGCTATCGTGGCGTGGGTGCTCCACGGGGTAGTCAATTCACTGGATGGCGGCCAATCGTAAGTGACGCGATCGCGGCTGCGCCAACGGATACAGCTTGCGAGTAGTGAAGAGTCTTCGCCCTGAATGGCTTCCCACAGCGTGACCGAGGCCTTCATTCGGTGGAGGTGTTCCTGCCAATGGGATCGCAGTTCACCCGTAACGGCGGTCGTTTCCGCGCCCTTGCGTTTCGGTTCAGGCGCGATCCATCGAGGGCCGCCACCGAGCAGGCCATAGCTGTTCGCGAAGCGAAGAATTTCAACATCGGCGTTCGGATCAACGCTTGCGAACTTCAGAAACAGATCTGGTTCCGGCTTGTATGGCCGCGAATTCTCGCCCATCTCGATGAGAGCGGGTTCGTCATATTTCCGGACATCTGGTCCAAACGCCCGAATCGGGCCGCTTCGCCATTCGTGTCCGTCTTCCGCGATCTGCCAGATGAATTGGAAGAGTTCGTACATTTCAGCACCTCACATGCGCACACAGTTATTGACACTACAAGTGTGTGGACTATCTTCCGATGAAACTGCTATCAAATTGATCGGTGGCGAACAAGTCGTACGAGAGTGGAGGACGCGGTGGACAGCATCAAAAGCGAATTCGTGTTCGTGAAGCCAGTTCGGGCGGCAAAGCTCCTGGACATGTCGAAATCGAAAATCTACGAGATGATTCAGCGCAACGAGATCCCATATGTGAGGCTCGGCGGCTGTCTGCGGATTCCGATGTCCGCGCTCGACGACTTGGTGGCTAAGGCGATTAGCGGCCAGCAATGAAAGCGAAGCACGATTCTCCGAATCGCCCCGCGATCATATGCGGTGGCGAGACGCTCAAGGGCGATTGGTTCGAAGGTGTCGGAGGAGTCAACGATGCCTAATCGCTGGCTCCGTGATTCGATTCTCGCGAGCCGTACGCTTGCGGAACTTTCGGATTTCGCTGAACGACTATTCTTTCGCTTGCTCGTCGTGAGCGACGACTATGGTCGTTTCAATTCAGACCCCGCGATTCTGCGCAGCGTCTGCTTCCCTCTGCTGACCGACAAGATCAAAAGCGCGCGAATCGAAAAGGCCTTGAACGAATTGATCCGATCGCGAATCGCTCGTTTCTATCTGACAGAGGGCAAAGTCATAGGAGAGCTGATCAACTTCACCAGGTTTCAACAGCCGCGCGCCAAGAAGAGCAAATTCCCTGAGCCTGGTCACGAGTTCCTACGAACATTCGAAAACATTCGCGAACAGATGCGTGCAATTGAAAGTCAAGACGATCACAGTCGCGCATCGACAGATCGTTATCGTGATCGTTCTTCTGATCCTAATTCCGATCTGGATCTTGTTGCCAAACAATTCGAGGAATTCTACGAAGCCTATCCTCGCCGACAGGCAAAGGAAGATGCCGAGGCAGCGTGGCGCAAGCTGAATCCGAATGAGCAGTTGTTTTCACGCATATTGGCCGACATTCGGAGCCGATTCAGGGCAATTGACGTCAATTTCGTTCCGCTGCCGGCCAAATATCTAAATGGTGCGCGCTGGAACGATGAAATCATTGCCAACGAAACGAGAGACGAAACCTCGATTGACATATCGAAGCGACTAATGCGCGAAGCCAAGGAGGAAGACGATGCAAAGAATCGAGGCCCTCAATCTGGTGACAATGCTGATCGCGGCTTATCCGGGATGGAAACCGCCAGAGGAAACTCAACGGCTTTACGCCGGATTTATTGAGCAACTGGACTACGATGTCGCTCGTGAAGTGTTGCGAGAAATCATCGAATCTCCGCGTGAGTTTGTGCCGCCAGTTGGCCTGATTATCAGTCGCGCCCACGAAAGGATGCGAACAATCGAGCGTGATCGCCGGTTGGCCGTGCCTCGCAAATACAAGCCTGGAGAGGTTTGCTACGACCCGAAGGGTCGAAGGTACGTGGCTGATGCTAACGGCGATTTGCGATTCGTTCAGTCGGACGAGACGATGGAAGATTTGACCAGTACACGACGAGCATCGTGAGAACGGAGCGCCGAACGAGGATATGCGGGGGTAGGGGGATCAAATCTCTACGATCGGCCGAGCGTTGACCGCTTAGCAGCCACACGCGTGTGGCCGCAAGTTAGGGGGTAGGGGGTGTCGGCGTGATGATGGATATCACAAGCAAGACGATTCGCGATCGAATCAAAGAACTTCGTCGGGTTGCCGCACGCGACTTGGTGCCCAATCCGAAAAATTGGCGACGGCATCCAGCGCGCCAAGCGGCCGCGCTACGAGGAGTACTCGAGGAAATCGGTTACGCAGACGCGCTCCTCGCACGCGTGTTGCCAGACGGTCGTCTGATGCTGATCGACGGTCATCTGCGCGCGGAAACGACGCCCGACCAGGTGGTGCCAGTGCTCGTTCTCGACGTCGATGAAGAGGAGGCTAACAAGCTGCTAGCGACCCTCGATCCGCTGGCAGCAATGGCCGAGACCGACAAGGTCGCCTTCAAGGACCTGGCCGGATTCGTCCAGACCGACAGCGCGGAGCTGCGCGAGTTACTCGATGGAACCGCCGGCATAGCGAGGGAGACGCAACAGGACCCGATTCCCGCGCTTCCGGTAACCCCTATCGCGCGTTTGGGCCAGCTCTGGCAACTCGGCAAGCACAAGCTCCTGTGCGGCGATTCTACGCGCCCGCAGGACGTCTCGCGCTTGATGGGAGAGGAGCGGGCCGTTCTCTTCCAGACCGACCCGCCGTACGCGGTTGGCTACACAGGCGGTTCTCATCCGGCGACCAGGGCGAACCGCGGTAAGGCGAACCGGAACAAAGACTGGTCGGGCCAGTATCGCGAAGCCGCACCGTCTCCTGACATCGAGAGCAACTCCGAGCTCGGCCGCGAGTTCTATCTCAAATTCATCATGGTCGCGATCGAACGTGCGATCGCTCCCAACGCCGCCTGGTATTGCTGGCATGCCAGTGCTCGGCAAGCGATGCTCGAGGCGGTTTGGAACGAGGTGGGGGCCTTCGCGCATCAACAGATCATCTGGGTGAAGAGTCGGCCGGTGCTGACCTACTCCGTTTACATGTGGGCGCACGAGCCGTGCATGTTCGGCTGGATCAAGGGCCAAAAGCCCGAGGTCGAACGTAGGCAGGAGGGCGGGTATCCGTCCACGGTCTGGCAAGTCCCGAGCGCGGAAATCGAAACCAACGAGCATCCGACCTCAAAGCCGAATCGGCTGTTCGCGATCCCGATGCAGTTACACACGAGTGCAAATGATCTCTGTTACGAACCATTCAGCGGCAGTGGGTCACAGCTGATAGCGGCCGAGCAGCTCGGGCGCCGCTGCTATGCGATCGAACTTGAACCTCGCTTCGTCGACGTAGCGATTTCTCGCTGGGAAAAACTCACTGATCAAAAGGCCGAAGTGATGGAGGAGGGTGTTGCCGATGAAGACGCCGGGACCGCCGCCAACGCCGACTAATCTGAAATTGCTCAGAGGAAACCCTGGCAAGCGAAAGCTGAACTCGAACGAACCCGACCCCGAGCCGGCGATACCACCCTGTCCCATTCACCTCGATAAGGTCGCCAAAAAAGAGTGGCGGCGAATCAGCAAAGAGCTTCTCGCGCTGGGAATAATATCGAGGCTGGATCGCGCCGCTCTCGGTGGCTATTGCGACGCATACGGTCGGTGGGCGGAGGCGGCACAGCAGATCCAGAAATATGGTTTAGTATTCAAATCGCCGAGCGGCTACCCAATGCCATCACCGTATCTGGCGATTCTTCATACGGCGCTCGATCAAATGCGGGCTTTCCTCACAGAGTTCGGATTGAGTCCTGCGTCGCGCTCGAGGATCAAGATCGCGAATCCGAAGCAGCGCGACCTGTTCGACGCCTTTCTCGATGGTGATGACGAAGAGGCAGTCTGAGTCTCTTTTGGCGATGTAGGTTGGCAGTGGTGGCTGAACGAAACTCAATTCGGCAGAAAAATTTCGCACTCGTCGAGTGGGCTACTCGGATCTCGCTTGACTAAATTCCGGGGTTGCTACTGGATCTCCCCTCACGCCGGTTAGTCGAGGCCGCGCGTGAACTCGATCCAGGCGCAGGGAATCGGGCACGCGGAGACGCTGATTTTTGGTTGGAAATCTAGGATCGTTCACCGTGCCGCCCGTCAGATCTTCCGGGAACCTTTGAAAAGCTCGCTGAAAGGCACGAACATCAATCCTTCCTCTGCCAGAAGTCGCCGGCGCTGTCGGAGGAATTCGTCCAAGGCCATCTGGCCCGACAGAATCATAATGAGGTCGTGGCCGTCCATCACGAAAAACAGCGGCTGTTTTCCGCGCGAGATCGCATCCTTCGCAGGCTGGCTGACACCGTTGATGGAGATGAAGACTCCACGCGTAATCGAGGATTTGCCTTCAATCTGACCCCGAAAGTAAAGGAGCGGCGCCTCCGGCAGAGGTTCTTTTTCCCATTTCGCTTCCAGCAGGTAAGTCTCATGATCGAGCTCGATCGAACCGTCGATTTGTTCGCCGACCACTCGAAAAGATTCGCGAGAGGTCAGGCCGAACAATCCGAATAGTTCCGTCAGTAACTTCTCCACGGCAAGTCCAGCTTTCGAGCGGTCTGTCATCGCGTGCAGCGCCAGAAAATTCTGATTGAGCGCCTCTAGCCTGATCTGGCGCTGATCGCGCGCCGTTTCCTTGACGCGCTCTTGTTGCATTGCTTCTTCGACGCGTTGCTTCGCGCGCTGCGCGGAACCCTGTCTCAGGGAAGCCTTAAAATCCGGGTCCCACAGCGAAGGAAATTTGAACCCGAGATCCAGAATGTGACCGTTAACGAGATCGATATCATTAGCAGTGAGAGGGTTACCGCGTTTCTGTCGATAGATGATCCCTTGCCGGACAACCTCGACAATCAGCGACTCGAAACGGCCGCGCTCGCGCTCCAATGTTTGCGAAAGTAGGGATACAATCGCCGGCGTCTTGCTTCCGCCGGGCCAATAGTTTCCGACCCCCACTTTGGCGGCCACGCTCGCAAACGTGATATGGCCGCTCCAGGCCTGATTTCCGGAACCGGGAAGAAAATCATAAAGAACATCCGCCAGTCCGCTGATTGCGGTATGTTCTTTGAGCGATAGACCCACAGCTCGTTCCCGCCCTCCTAGATCCTAAGAAATTGAGCGTTCCGCCGTTCAGCAGCTAGGCGGTGATCCCCCGTCGGCGGGAAGTGGCAGGTGGGGCAGGTGGCGCCTCGGGGGGTTGCGCATTCAAGTCCGTACCTGATCCGGCTTATGTGCGCGGGGAATCAAGGGAAGTTCCAGATTGTCCCATTCGGCCGTCTCTCGCTTGAGGAGACCGTGCACCGCCTGGCGCACCAGCCATGCAACCGAGACATCACGGCGGTGCGCCAAGGCATGGAGAGTCGCGTAATCGGAGTCCTCAAAACTCACGGAAATCCGCGCCTGCTTTCTTCTTCCTTTTGGCCGGGACATGCGATGTTTACTGCACCACTTTACCTCGCTGTCGAGGCTCAGGTAAACTGAACCAGAGGTTATTAGAATGAGCAGCAAAGACCGGTTTTTTGTGGAAAGACGGCCTCAGGGTGATTACGCAGTCAGGAGGCCTGATTCAGAACGAGCGAGCGATGTTCTGCCTACGCAGGCGGAAGCCATCGACCGAGCAAAAGAATTGGGCCACGGTCAAGCGCCTTCGGTGGAAAGGGTCCGACACACCCCAGGCGGCAACCCGGATAAGTGGCGGAAACCATAAACGGGCTTACAATCGGTTTGGGGACATCCATCTGCTGTATGAAACATTGACTGAGGAGAATCGCTTGCTCCTCGACAGGCTTCTGCCTACATATCGCTTGAAGGGCAGAGACCTAGGGCGAGAGCGCACATGGTGTGTCAACGTACTTCAACTTCGATGTGAGCCGGAGCGTCATCGCTACAGCGACGGCGAGATGGAGAGCGTCGTAAAAGCGTGGTATGAAGCGGGCGAGCCTGTGGGCTGATGTAAAGTCGAAAGAAGGACTGTTAGTTGGCCGCGGGATTTTCGTCGAACTTTTGTCTCATAGCGAAAAACAAACCGCTACGGCACCTTACTTTCTATCATCCCAGCAACGAAAAAGATCTCTGCGAATTTTGATTTTCTTGGCCCACGTGATGCCGAGCTTGTGCATCTGGGCACTTTAGCCGAGCGGTATTTCAAAGAGGATCTCAACACCTGACCGCGTGGAAAATTCGGGGGTAGTGCCGGCTCAACCAATGGCAGCCAAAGCCGGCCTCCTGGCCTCGGCCGAAACGCCCCAAGCCGAACTTGGTCCGGCTCGTCTTCCTCGGCTGCCGCTGGCAGAAACGGAAGAGATCGTGATTCGTGTCCCGAATGAGAGCGACCAAGACTAGAGGAGTAGTTTCCTTGGTCCGTGCCGCGAGTGAGGTGATATGCTCGAACAGTCCTGAGAATTGACGGACATCTCTTTGAGCGGAGGTTCTCCAGTAAGAAACGGAATGCGCCACAAGAATTCCCATCCACCCGGCAATCCGAATGGAAGGCTCTGCGCGACGGTAAAGCGACTACCCCATGCGACCCGGAACATCGGCGAAATAGTCGAACAGTACATTTTGGACTATCGCGACAAGCACGAGCGGGAGATGGAATTCTACCGCGAGCAGCCGTCGTTGCGGAAAGCGGTCAGTGTAGCGGCGCATTGCATCGGGAGGAACGGCAGAAAGCACCCGCATCAGTGGCGACGTACCGAAAGGACGTTGAACCGTGCGGCGTCTGAATTAGACTCGGTACTAAGAGCGATCAGGAAATGCAGCGATTTTGCCGCGCTGATCGGTCTTTTAGGACAAACGCTGGAAAGCGTGTGGGGCATTGGAGAGTTGACGATATACGATATTGCTCACCGGGTGGGCGCCTATCTCGGTTTTGAGCCCAGACTAGTATATTTGCACAGCGGCACTCGCGACGCGGCAAAACTCTTGGGGATTGACGGCAAGTTGCGCGCGATCGAGCCTTTCGTACTTCCTTCGGCATTTCAACGACTGAGGCCGTATGAAATAGAGGATGCTCTTTGCATCTACAAGGACGAGCTAAAACAATTGTCGAGTCGCGTTCTCGTTCGGCATAAGAGCATGCGCGGGAAGTGCTGATCGGATTTTATCAGCAACTTAACTTCATCTTGTCTCCGAACATCCGTCTCGTCGCGAGAATGATCGCTCTTTGCGATACTATCCAGCCGCCGCAAAGAATGCTCGCTCAACGTCAACGGCTCGCCACGAATGTTTCGTGCCGTCCCAGTCTGTCCAAAGATGGCCAGCTTGGTTCATCGACGACGCTGTCTCCACGCAGAAACTACACCATTGACGGTAAGCGCTTGCTTGAAGTTCTTTGTTTGTCGATGCCCCCGTCGAAACCGCCATCTGCCGAAGCTTCGAGTCAGCACTGTTCGTTAGATGTCTCGCTATGATCGAGTCGTATACGACCGCTGCGGATGGATTCATAAACATCAGAACCTTGGACGCGAACGACATTCCCAAGAATTTGATGTTCATTGCCTTTAGCAAAGCTCCTTGAATGTCTCCGCCCATCAGGCGGCGTCTCGAGTGGCGCAAGCACTCGAGAATTTCGGCGGGCCTCTGCGGGGCAATGCTGCCACGTCCGTTCTTAACTATTTTGGCTTTGGAAATGGCGCGGTTCACGCGGAACCGACCATCCATTCCTGAAACATAGCCCCAGAAAATGACTGAGAGGAGGCCATGGAAGAAGTCGGCGACAGTTTTCCCGTTCAGAAGTTTCGTGTGATACCCATCAAGTTCAATTGAAGCGTACTGCGATCTTCCCGCTGCCGTGTTCCACTCCTGGTGTGATGGCAATTGGTGGACCAGATGAAGGTCTCTGCAAATTAGCTCGGGCTCGAGGCTGGTCGAAGCAATCAGTCGGCCGGGTACGTAGTTGTAACGGGAGCGAGCGGCTATGAGTTCAATCGGTGTCATGGGATAGTGCCGTCTGAAAGATTCTGTACAGACATATTTTACCTCCGAATAGAGCGAAAATCCCGCACTCCCGAGCCAGGGGGTCACTCATTTGAAAGGTCAAGGAAGCCTTGGCGCATGATACAGTTTTTAAGAACTTAACGAATATGGCCCTGTTATTTCCAGATTCAACCGTAAACAACAACAGAGTCATTGCGGAGATCATGCCGCTTGGATAGTGGCCATAGAATATTTGGTGGAGATCGCCGTGAGAAAAAAAAGAGGTAAACCAAATCCATCGTACGCCGGATATGAATATCAGATACTGACCTCCGTCTGGATCGGTCTCGATCTAATCTTGGGCAAAAATATAACAAACGAGATCATCATCGAACCCCGTTCTCACGAGGACGTAGAAGCCGCGCTGAATGTAAAGCCCAATGTGGGATGGTCGAGCGCAAACGCCTCTGCAGGACCAACCGAATTGATCGTCCAGGTGAAGTCGCGGTCGACCGGAGCTTGGTCGGCTCGTGATTTTTCCAAGATTCTCCTCGGTAAAGAAGAGGCTAAAACCCGATCGCTAGGAAAGAAAACAAAGAAGGGCCCCGCGGCGCGCCTGCGTCCTATGCGTTTACTATGCGACGATCAAATGCGGCATTTCGTTTTCGTCACTGATAGCGGCCTGCAGACATCTTTGGTGCCACATATGGTCGAAGCGCTTCTCGAATCGCCTGGAACTATCGACCTGCCACCGTACGTGCGGTCCGCTGTACTCCTTGCAGACCGTGAATCAGTTGCCGGACGAATAGCGATCTTGGCACAGGTTACTGCCGAAACCTTGGAAAGCAGAATCCGCAAGCTTCTGAGCTTTCATGGTCATGTGCCTATTCTCAAACATGATGATTGCCTAAAAGACATGAGAGAAGAAGTTCGAATGCGCTTGCTCGGCGCTAAAGATGGGTGCTGGACCCGTGGGGACATTCTTCGTTTACTGGTTCGGCATGGAGGATCTCTCCTGCCTACTCGAAAAATGGATCAGTACGTGCCTCCGCGGTCGTTTGCGAGCATCGAGCAGAGGCTCGATGAACGCAACGCAGTCGTCATTGTCGGTCCATCAGGAACTGGCAAGACGCTGACGGGTGAGATTCTAGAGGAAAAGTGCTGTCAAGGTGGCGTCGGGTACTTGGTGATAGGCGCTGAACACGGGCCAGGCATGGTTCGTACAAATCTCAAGTTGCCAGGTCCTATCCTGTTTCACTTACGAGATCCATGGGGAACAAATCGCCTTGAGCCGTTAGCTGAGCGATGGACGAGCGAGTTGCCCAAGCTGTTAGCTGAGGCTGCGCCCGACAAGAAATTCATTGTCACATCCCGGTCCGATATTCTTTATGAGGCTAGGCTTCGCGACAAGTTAAGATCTTTCGAAGTCGCAATTGAAATTGAAGACTACGATCTGAATGCGCGTCGCGAGATCTACACGAATCTCGCGACTGATCTTGTCGGACGAGCTCGGGCTTTCGCGGATCATGTTTGCGACGAGGTCGTGCGAAAGCTCCGTCGCCCGTTTGAAATCGAGCGATTCATTGTGGCGTTAGCCGAATCTCAATTGAACCCTAAACGGGAGTTGGCCGCGCTGATAGAGCGATCGCAGATTGACGCTATTTCCGATGTTGTTGCCGAACAAGTGCGCGGTTGGGGCGGCCCGCGCCCGCTCGATGCTCTCCAGCCCGCCGCTATCGTTTGGGCCCTGTTGGCGGCACACGACGGCGCAATCTCGTCAACCGTATTGACGAAGGTGCGACGCGAATTGGCCGTTGTAGACAAGAATTCCAGACCTGACGTCGAAGGCTTAGTGGACTTCATGGTTGCCGGTCGAAATCTCAAGAAGCTTAACGATGAGGTTTCCTTCTACCATCCGCGAGTGGAGGCAGGGCTCAGAGACTTTGTGCAGAGCTACCCAGCCGATGCGGAATATGTTCTGGGGCTTCTGTGCGAAGCACTCTTGGAGCTAGATGGCGGCAATGAAAGCGACTGGGGCGCTGAAACTGTGGTTGGGGTATACAGACAGTGCAAGAAGTTAAAAGGGGTTGCGATCAAAGTCTCTCGCGAAATGAGCAACCAACTCGACGTGTATCTTGAAAGAATCGCCCTAGATGCGACAACGCGGGACTTCGAGTCAGCTTTCAGGCATCTCGGAGAGTTTGGTTCTAAAGATCACCGACCGAGTGTTCTGGCTCGAATGCTGATCCGACAACATGACGCGGAAGAGTTGAACTTCGGAGACTTCTGGTCGGCCCCGAAGGTCGATCGCGCCTATATTGAATCGGTACGCTCTGATCCATCTTGCGTAGCTCTGGTGCATCATTTTATCGAGAAGATGTTAGCGTCCACCCGAGCATTCTATACTCCCAAGTTGGTCCCATTCGTCCGAAGCCTTGCGGCGTCGACAGAGATAGCGTTCCTTAAGGCTCTCGAGTCCGCAGGAGACAGTAACCTTGACACCATCGTCGAAGGAGCCCTGGCCGGGGACGACCCTCCTTGGGATAGGATCCTCGACAAGTTCTTAGCAGCGCAACGCAAAGTGGATGAATGGATGGATGGATTTAAGGAAGAGTATCGGAAGGCTGAAGAACACGAGATTGATGCGCAAGAAGCCGATTGGGTCGTAGAGGAGCCCAGCGAACGATATTACTATCCGCACACAGGTCTCGAAACAGTTGTCCGGTCGCGCCGCTTACGCGAAGGATTTTCCTGGTTAACTCACCTCGAAGAGGAACAAAAGAGAATCCTATTACCGCGCTGGATTGAAGTGGTGGCGAAGGAAAACGAGCAAGTGACTATTGAGGAGATCGAAGCGATACTCGATACGGCGACGAATGAGGGGGAACGCGCGAGAGCCTGGAGCGCCGCGGCTGCGCATTGGAGCCACTCGCTCGAAGAGCAACTCCGCCGTGAAATTGCACGTCCAGACTTGGGTGACCCATATCTTCGCGTCGAGTTGATCGAGACATTTGCTATCGCCATAGGTGTGGACTGGCTCGATGCGCTCGTAACCCTCTCCAGAAGCGCTCCTAAAATTCGTCGTCTCGAAATTGCGTTAGACCTTGTCAAGGTGCGTCTGAAAAGCGATTTACCGGACCGGCGTTCGGGTTCGACTCGCGCACACGCTTATGCAGCATCTCTCGAGGTTCCGCTTCGGCAAGTGGCTGAACGACTCTTGGAGTTAATGGAAGGAGAAGACATTCGAGAGGTAAGCAACCGCCTTTCGGATGACGAACGCGAGGTAGTGCGCAGCGTCCTTTCCAAAGCCAGTTCTGAACTGGCGGCGCCTCTGGTCTGCTTAGCCGCTGCCGTTGGCATCGATGTACTGCCATTAGCAGCGCGACTACTCGGTTTTGGCACCGCATTGGCAGGATACGCCGCCGTTCTGGCGCTTTCGCTAACTTCTACTGAAACGGCCCAGGTCGAACTCAAACGCGCGCTGGAGCATGTCCACTATCCCGTACGACGCGCGGCTATGGAGCAATTGGCGGCGTTATTGCCCCAAAAAGACAGAGCCCCGGTTCTGGCCATGGCGCGAGATCGCAGTGCCGACCTTCGGTTGGCCTTCGCCAATCTAATGAGCAAGTTGCGATGGCCCGAAGCGATTGATGCGCTAGTCACTCTTCTTCGAGACCATCGAGACTTTAACGCACATCCGGACTTCGTTGCAGGACGTGGCACATCAGTCTATCGGGTTGCATGCGCAGCGGCGGCCGCAATCGGTTCTTACTCTGACCTGGCCGGCGAGTATCTCTCCAGAATCATCGCTGAAGCAGCTCAGCCCAATGGTGATGACCCGTTCGTTACTTGCGCGCTTCTTGATGCGCTAGCAAAACGATCAGACGCGCGGATCGACCAGCTTCTGATAGATAGCTTGAAAGATCGCGGTTTCGAAGAGAGTGGGGAGATATATAAGCCGATTGCGCAATCGGCGGCGTGGAACATATTTGATCGAAGCCTAGCACAATCGCTCAATCTAGACCGGGTACAGAGGGATGTGTTGGTCGCGGCTGCGAACGACGCAGAGGCCAGCATAGCCGGTCCCGCGATTCTCAGCATCGCTTCGCTTCGGGATGCGGCAGCTACGGTCATGGCAAGAGAGAAGTTTCGTGAATCTCGAAGCCCGTCGCGGGGCGCGCTCCTTCTCGTTTCAGCGGCTCTATCGAACGCGGGCGAAGAAGGCCTTACGTTCGCAAAATGGGAAGTAGAAAAAAGCGCAATCATGCTGGCGCGCCTAATAAGCGAAACTGCAAATATCGAGGTAGCAAAGGCAGCTGCACTTGTGAACGAAGAAATAACACGCTGGAGCAGGGCGTTGAATTCGGAAAATGACGTCGAAGGTCTGCTTGCGGCGCTTCTAAATAAAAGTCTAGACCTCCCAATTAGCGTTCCAAAATCTGATATTCGAAAGCCCAGAGTACCAAAGCGAATACGGACACTTTCGCTGAGATCGCTTACAGAAATGCGAGAGGAAATCGAGGATTTCGAGGAATACCAATAGTACCACCGACCTAGACGCATATCCTTTACAGAACGGTCCCAATCTAGAGCAGTCGGCACCGGGGATTAGGTTGCTGCGGCTTTCGCGCGTAAATCATCAAGAAATTCCGAGGGCGTATTGCCGCTTGTTACTAGTAAATGATCGCGAGCACGGGTGCAGGCGACGTAGAGCAAATGGCGCTCGGTGTCATACACTTCTTGTAGATCTGCGTCGTCGCCGACGGTCTCGATTCGCTCCTGCAAGGGAATGATCTCGTCGTCGCAGGCCATTGCGACCACTGCGCGGAACTCGAGACCTTTGGCAAGGTGCATCGTGGCAATCGAGACGTGACCGCTGGTGGTTTCGACGTGTTCGTCGAGAACCTTGAATGCGATACCCGCTTCCTTGACGGCCGCACGCGCACGATCCAGTTGCGCCGCGGATCGGACGAACACGCCGAATTCGTGGGGAAGCACACCGTCCTTGGATCGTTCTGCGATCCATTTTCCGACTGTCTTGATCTCCTCGCCTTCATCCTTCAGCTGGCAAATCGTTGGCGGCGGGCCGTTGAACACTGAGACCGTATCGCTCCGGTCCTCGCTGTTGCCATCAACGTCGGTCACGACCGGGCCGAGCAAACGATCTGCCTGCGTTCTGATTTGGTGGGAAGTGCGATAGTTGACGCGCAGGGTGCGGGAACGGCCCCGGATATCCACGCCCAGGGCTTTCCAGGAAAAGGGCTGTTGAAAGATGCGCTGGCCCAAGTCACCCGCGAAGAACAGAGCATTGGGTCGCCCTCCGCCCATCGCGGCAAAGAAGCGGAGTTCTGCGACACTAACGTCCTGCGCTTCGTCCACGACTACGAAGTCGAAAACCACGTTCTTGCTCTTTGAGATCACACCTGCCAACGAGGTGAACAGTTGAGCGTGCGTCATCAGCTTGCGCCCCTTCAACTCGGCCCCAACGCGCTCGAAGATTGACCACAACACTGTGCGCTGCGCCTCGGGAAGCCGCGTCTTTCTTCCGAGCCTCGCTACATCGCGGTACTGCTCCCAAGTGTCCAACTGCCACGCATCCACCACCTGCTCCCATTCGGTGAAGAGGAAATGCAGGCCAAACTTGTGGCCGTCCACGGCGCTCGCAGCCTGTTTTATCAGTTCGTGCACTATCTCGGGGCTGGCGATCGTTACCGGCCCGACGTGTGCCTTGTAGAGCCGAAGGCCGATGGCATTGAGCGAGTGAACATCAATCCGTTCCGCGAGGCGCGGCTCATTGCCCAAGAGTCGTTTGAACTTGGTTTGCAACGCATTCGCCAGTGTGTTGGAGAAAGTAGTCAGCAGGACGCGAGCGTCGAGATGCGTGCGAGCTAGATGAGCGGCACGGTGCAACGCAACTATGGTCTTGCCTGTGCCCGCTGAACCGGAGACGCGCGCCGGGCCGGCGTAGTCGCGCTCCACCCATTGCCGCTGCTCTGGGTGCAAAAAGACCGTCCACTTCTCCCACGGGAAATCGAGCGCGCGCTCCAACTCCTCTACATTCCTCATCACGCGGAAGCGCCGCTGGGCGTCGGGGTGATCGAAGGGACTTGGAATTGAGATCCCCGGCAAAACCTGTGGCGCGCGAACCGTCCTGCGAAGACGCTGCCGAGTAGTGAGATGATCGGCGGAGGAAGACGCCACAAGCCCGAGTCCAGCTTGCGGCAAGCGCGGTTTGCCGCCCGTCGCCAATTCCAACAAGGCTTCGGCAGCCTCGGCGGGCAGATGATCGGTCAAGGCGAGCAAGGTGTCCTCGGTTGCTTTTTTAACGTCGCTAAGCCATTCGGTAGGAACACCATAGCCGAGCAGTTGGTCGTCGGACGTTCCTGAGAAAATAGGACTCTTTTCTGCGGGAACTTTCGGCTTGGCGGGTTCCGCCTGTACGTAAACCGGGACAACTACCTCTTTCACCGTCTCGCGAATCTCGACCAACTGCGCGGCGCCTGTTTTGGGATGCGTCTCCAGCTTGCGCCGTTCCGCCCAATGATAAGCCTTCTCGTGGTGATCGGCGTAACAAAGCAAAAGGCTCGCATCGCTCTTGTGAACGATCAGCCGGATGTCGCTGCTAACCCGCACCGACCAGAAGTTCTTGTCCTTCGCCTTGTCTAGCTTGTGGAAGCTCATTCCGGGACTGGCCGGATTGAGTTGCAAGTCGAACGCGGTCGTCTTGACGGCCTTCTGCTCGTCACCGGTGAGGCGAGCAAGACTGTCAGTGAAGGTGTCAGCGATGCGGAAATCCATCAGAGCACGCTTTCCTCGTCGGCCGTCTGACCCTTCTTTCGCCTCCTGAGCGAGACAAGGATGAATGAGCCTGAATCGGGGGAGGCGAGACTGAGCGCAGCTTGGTCTTTTTCGCCTGTGGAGGCTTCGCGTGGCACAAGTCCTTTGACAAGCTTCCAGCTCGAAATCCTTCCGTAGCCGCCTCTGGCTTCAGACAATTCGACCATGTTTTCCATCTTTCGCGAAGGAAGCAATTCTTTGCGCTGAGCTAAAGGAGTCAGTTCTTCGTGGGCATCGGTGAGTAGAACCAATCCGTCGGCGGCGGAGAACTCAGGTCTCCATTCCGTCCTCGCCCGTTCAAAAAGGTATTCATAGGGCACAATCTCGGGTGCTTTGACCTCGGCCCGCACCTGCTGCTTCCCGGCCGCCGTATTCGGGCGATGAATTGCACTGGGAACCGGCGTGAGAACAGGTCTCGGCGTTTCGTCTATCCGCCAGTTGGCACGGACTTCTCGATTTCCCTGCTTGTTCTCAACTCCGAGGATGGTGCAAACGTATTTTGCGTCTGCGGATTGCGCACTCGTTAGCGCCTGCCATGGGTCAACGGGGAGATTTTCAAAGAGAAAAAGATGAGCCTCGGTTTTGAGCGATTCAATTTGCCCGATTCCATCGGGGATCTCGAAATACAGTTGATCCCCCGACTTAGGTCGGTCCCCCCTAGCCGCACTTGCAAGAATCAATATGGTCCGGACCGTTTCCCCATCTCGCGGAAGGCCCATTTGTGCCTTCAAACCATCAATGAACTCCCTCATCCACCACGCGAAAGCCTCCTTCATTCCGGGCGAATATTGCACAGCCTGGTTTCGAGCAGCATCGATGTGGGCACGGACCTTCTCGAACTCTGGCGAGTCTGCGGAACCTTCGAGCATCACTGATGCTTCCCCGTTCAACCCCGCCATTGCGAATGTTGTCAAGTTGTTGGAGCCGATGAACGCGCATGCCTTCGAGTCAGGCAGCTCCATGTAATAGACCTTGCTGTGCAGCATCGGGTGGTATCGCGCGAACGGATTCTTTTTGCCTCCGGTATTTGCGGTATGTCCTAGATGAACAAACAATCGGTCGGGTGACACTCCCGCCGCAAGCAGGCCGTCCAGTGCTTCAAAGCCAGGGTAGGTCGCAGCCCCGACCACTAGGGTCCTCAGAATCTGAGGGCGTTCCCTGATCGGGACTGCGATCGCTGCCAATCCTCCCGGTGTCGCGAAGCCAGTGACGATGCTTGTCTCAGTTGAATTGCCGATGCGATCGGCGATGAGAGATTTAATCGCCTGCTGCGGCAATTCGAACAAGACGGTTGAATTCAGCGGCATAGGTATTAAGTCACACTCTGAACACTTTCATCACCTCGTCGCCGAGGTGGTTGATCACCTTCACAGCGATACGGCCTGTCTTCGGTTTGTTGAACGGGCGTGAGATGTCGCTGTGCAGCGTCGCCCATGCTTCGGGATCGATCTCCGCCTTTAGCGTTGTCTTGAGGGCACTGTAGGGATCGTTGGCGCCGAGGAAGTATGCTTGGCGGACGAAGAAGCTTTCTTCGTTGTAGTCGGTATCGATGAACCAGCAGGCGATTCCGTCGGCATTGTCACTGATGACTTCGCCGGTCTGCGGTTTGAAGACATCCACGCCGTTCACTTTCACCCGCAGCTTACCGTCTTTCTCGGTTAGATCGATGTCCGGCTCGCCGAAGATGACAAACAGGTTGCCTTTACCAGTGTTTTTGAGATCGTCTGCCATGTGCAGGTCTGCGTTCATCCGAGCCTTGAGCACCGGGATGCGGCCCAGCTTATTGAACTCGGTGGTGTGTGCCTCGTAGTTGAAGGCGCAGGCGATCAATACGTCGAACCCGGCATCGCCAGCCTCGCGGGCGGCAGCGACGAGGTCGGCGCGCAACACAGTTCCGAACTCGGGACCGATGAAAACGGCAGCGCGCTTCTCGATTTCTCCTTCCATGTAGTGGCCGTCGGCACAGACCAAGTCGCCTGGCCAAGGCGTGAGTGAGGTGAATGTGATCCGGTCCTCCTTGTGCGCCTGCTGCACGCCGGCGGTCTTGAGGTTTTCGAGAATCATCTGAGGGAAGGACTGCTTGGCGTTGTCTTCCGTCACAGAGTCGATCAATTCGTCATTCTCATCCACGCCAAGCACGCGGTGGGGGCTGAGGCTTTCCACGGTGAATGGCCCGGCCACGCGGACTTTCTTGTTGTCTTGGTAGGGCTTGTCGTAAAGGAATTCAGACTCTGCCTTGGCGGCGATAGATGCGTCGATTTCTTTTTGTCGTGCGATGCGCGCTTTCCACCAATCGGCATGGAGTTTCTTCGCTGGCTCCGGCCACGCTTGGTCCGGCTCCCGCGGAATCTCCCATTCCCACCACTGCTTTTTGAGCGCGGCGTTTAGCTTCTCTCTCAACGGCTCAAGGACAGCCTGCCAAGTGTCCCAAATGACATCGATCTCTGCGTTGTTGGCGATGGACCCGAGCGTTACGTGCGGCACGCGCTCATAGACGAAACCGTGTCGAATGTTACCATGCACGGGTTGCGAGGACGGCGCGACACGGGTGACTTCACCTGCCTTGACCTGGCCGTCGCGGGAATCAGCTAGTAGATAAAACGGATAACGCGCGCCCATAATGCGGGCACGGGCGAGTGCTAGCGCCACGCGCGAGGTATCAATCGTGATCCAACGACGGCCCCATTGCTCAGCAACCATTGCGGTAGTACCGGAACCGCAAGTCGGGTCGAGTACGAGGTCGCCGGGATCAGTGGTCATCAAGATGCAGCGCTTAACAATTTCTTCGTTGGTTTGAACTACATAGATCGCGTTCGCAGCACCTCCTAGTCTATCCCACCAGTTCGTAAGTTGGGTGTAGCCAAAATCGTCGAGATACCGCTTGTAATTTAGGTGTCCTCTACCCCCCACGAGCCGCCTTGCGGCTTGGAGACGCCGCATGCCTGGCGTTGATTGGTCAGATGTTCTGGTCGTGGTTTTCCAACAGAGTCCGGGATTGAGTCGATAAACGACACCTTCCCACTCAACCGGGTCACTCTGATTTGGTCTCTGTCCTCCACTTGTTAGTTGCTCACCCGGGTAAAAGAGACGAGCTCGAGGCCAGTCTGCGGTTAACTGAGTAGGCCGATCACTATAATTATTCTTTTTAGTCTCATCCTTAGCGTCCGGCACAGATTCCAGCGGGAATTCTCTTCCATCATAAAGAGTTACGCGACTAAATCTTCGAAGCGTTTCGGCGTCGAACTCTCGCTTCTCGAATAGCGGACGAAAACGTGTCTGTCCGTAATGTCTTGCGCTCCGGCTGTACCAGAGCAAGTAGTCATTAACTGGGTCAATCAAGCTTGATTTCTGATTGCCTTTCTTTTTTACGGGAATCGTCACGACAAAACATTGCTCTCCAAATACCTCATCCATCACTGCTCGGACCCGATGAACGTTTTCGTCGCCGATCTGGACGAAGATGGAACCAGAGTCATTGAGGAGATCGCGGGCGACTGTGAGTCGGTCGCGTAGGTAAGTGAGATAGCTGTGGACGCCGTCCCGCCAGGTGTCGCGGAAGGCTTTAACCTGTTCTGGCTCGCGGGTGATGTGATCAATCTTACCGTCTGTGACTGTCTTGCTTGTTGTTGACCACTGAAAGTTACTATTGAAGGTTATGCCATACGGCGGGTCGAAGTAGATGCACTGCAACCGTCCGCGCAAGCCCTCGCGCTCCGCCAGGCTGACCATGACCTGTAGTGAATCGCCGAGGATCATACGGTTCGACCAGTTTTGATCGTGCTGGTAAAACTCGGTCTTATCGGCGCCTTCTGGAATGCCGTTGAAGTCGGCAAACAGGTCGGCCTGCGATCCCGCTTCCTGCGATTTGACTTCTTTGGTTTGCCTGAGCAGATCGTCGATAAGGACTTTGGGCTGGACTTTCTCCTGTATGTAGAGCGGCGCCGCGTGGACAACGAGGTCGCTCCAGTCCTGCTCATCCTTCCCGCGCCAAACGAGTTGGGGATCGAGGTCGGTGTTGCGCGGGTATCGCACGATGCGCGACATCCCCTGCTCCTTCTGGAGGACGGACTCGTATTCAGCTGTGGGAATGTTCTTCCGCTTGGCCTCTTCGTGCTTGATGGTCACGACCGTCTTGGTGTTGGATTTCTTGGCCATATTTTATTTCTTCTCAGTCGCCGGTTGCGTCGTGGCCGACGCAATCATCTTGTTGAACTCGCTTTCAACCTTGGCCTTGAAATCCGACTCGATCTTGTAGACCTCCGTGAACTCGGAAAACGCCCACCGGCCATAGTTGCCGAGATGGTTCACGCCGGGCACCCAGTAGGTGTCCATCGTGGATTTCTTCTCCTTAGCATCTTCGCGGCGGTAGCCTTTGATCTCGACCACGAGATGCAGCAGATCATCGGGACCGTGACCGTCATCCACAAGGACGATAAAGTCGGGGCGATACTGCCGCGTTTCGGAACCGTAGCGGTAAGGCACTTCCAGGCCGAGATTGTGGTTCTTGGTGTAGGCGATCACTTTGGGATGCGATTCCGCGACGCGACAAAACTCTGCTTCCCAGTCGCTATCGAGCACGACCCAGTTGACCTGGTTCTTCGGCGGTGGACCACTCGTGTCCCATCTGTCGGTGCGTGAAGTGTTGAAGCGGACGTGCCTGGTGGAACCAGTGGGATTGTAGGGATCGAGCAGCGCTTTGATCGGCCGCACGCCGACGAACTTCCGGGTGATGGCTGCGGTGATCCGGTTGCAGGCCATGTCGGCAAGCTCTTGGTACATGAGCTGTGCCGGATAGGTGCCGCCCGTACAAAAAAGGTGGTTGTCGAGCCATTGTTTGGTGATGCGCTTGAGCTGCCCGAACAGATAGAGCTTCGGCTCCTCGCCGGGATCGCGCCATTTCGTGTAGAGCAGGCGCTGGGTGAGGTGGAAGACGACCGTGGAGGGCCGCATGTCGTCCAGATGTTCCAGGTTCATGTCCACGCCCTCGCCGATGATGCCGAGATTCCGAGTGATAGACGGTCCAACGAGATCGGGGCTGAGTTCAAAGTTGGAGTCGTCGTTGAAGATCGCTTCGAGCCTCTCCTCAGGCAACTCCACACGATAGCCTTCGACGCGCGGAAAGCGGATTTCGAGCGCGTCGCGCTCGGGGCTGACGGCCCTAACCTGAATCGTCTCGCGCGGCGGCTGCGGCGGGGCGATAACAGGCTTCGCCGTGAAGTCGAAGGGAATGCCGAAGATGTCGGCATATTCCACATTGAAAAGTCCTTTGTCGGGTCCTTCTTCGTTCAACTCGTAGGACTGACGGCGCAGCGCGCGACCAATGACCTGCTCGCACAAAAGCTGGGTGCCGAAGGCGCGAATACCGAGGACGTGAGTGACGGTATTGGCATCCCAGCCCTCGGTGAGCATCGAGACAGATACGACGCATCGGATCGCCCCACCAAGTTGGCCGGGCTTGCCGACGGTGTTCATAACCTCGCGGAGCAATTCCTGGTCGGTGATGTTATCGCCGGCACGGGCATCACCACTTCGCTCTACGATCTCACGGCGAAAGCGTTCAATCTCATCAATAGCCATGCCGCGAAAGTTGTCGTCGAGCGCATCGCCCGCTTCGAGTTGCTCACTATCGATGAGCAGTGTGTTCGGGCGCGGGAGTGGGTTGCCGGTGGTTTCGTCGAAATTGCGGAACAGCGCATGGCGCCCATTAACCAGGGTAGTGGTTCCGTCTTCGTTCTTGCGATGGAAGCCGGAGATGAAATCGTAGACGAGCTTTGAAATCGCGGTGTTCTGGCAGACGATAATGAAGCAGGGAGGCACCTTGATGCCCTTGTCTTCCCAAAGCTTGAAGGTCTTAGCGTAGTGGCCGTATAGGGCTTCCAAGGCCGTCTGCAAACGAGTGGGTAGTTCGAGAGGGTCGAGTTCTCCGCCTTTGCCGCGACCCTTCTTGGGCATCTCGTTGCGGATGTTCTCCCAGAGGTCGCGGAACATCGGCATCTCGTTGCCAGCAATATTTTCCGCAACGGGAACCCGAGGAAGTTTTACGATGCCGCACTCGATAGCATCCATGAGCGAGAAGTCGCTTACCGTCCATGTAAACAGCGTGCCTTCATTGTAGCCGGAACCGCGCAGGAAGAAGGGCGTAGCAGATAAATCAATGACTCGGCTCAGGCTGAGTTTTCGGTTCACGATTTCGAGCCCGGAAATCCAGGTGCGTGCCGCCTCGTTGTTCTTTTCGGCCTCTTTCTTCTCGTCGCCTTTCAGGCTCTCGTCGTCCGCAGCTTTCGGCCTTTCGCGGTAGCAGTGGTGCGCCTCGTCGTTGATGGCGAGGATGTTTTTCATCCCCATCAATTCCGGCATGACGCGCTGGAGCATCTGACCTTCCGTTTCGAGCGTCTGGGGTTCCTCACCCGTGCGACCTTGGAGAAGCTGGCGGCCGCCTTTGGAAATATCCACGCGCTCGCGGAGCATGAAGGCGTGGTAGTTGGTGATGACGATCTTGGCGCGCTTCACATCTTCAAGCATGTCGGTGGGAACGAGTTCGCGGCTGGCGTAGTAACTGTCGGGATCGTTGGGTTGGAGCACCCGGAGACGGTCCTTTATCGTCAAGCCGGGCGCGCAGACCAGGAAGCCGCGCGTGAAATTCTTGCTCGCAGGGTGTCGCTCAGCGTTGATTGTCTGCCAGGCGATGAGCATGGCCATGACGGTCGTCTTGCCCGCGCCGGTGGCCAGTTTGAGCGCGTACCGCAGCAGCTCGGGATTCGCGTCTTTGTTGGCGGCGGCGAGTTTGTCGAGAACACGCTTGCCATTTCTGGATTGTGGTGCGACCTCGATGAGCCATATCGCGGTTTCTACCGCTTCGACTTGGCAGAAGAATGGACGGATGTCGCTGAACTTGTGTTGCCTCCAGTGCTGTAGGAGCCGAGCGGTCTCCGGCGTAACTTGCCACTGATTCGGGTTGGGTAGTGAGCGCCAAGCGTCAACACTCTGCCGCACTTCATTGACGATGGAATTGGGATCGTATTCCTGCTTTTCGGTCGAAAGCCCTTTGCCTTCGTCAAATACAAATCCCTTCTGTCCGGCAACCTTACGTTTCTTTGGCTTTGGGATCGGCGTGATGAACTTGGCAGTGCGACGGCGCTCGATGATCTTCTGCGTGGGCTGCCCAACCTCATCGAGTTCCCAATGTCTCGACGGATAGTCGTAGGGAGAATTAAGAATAGGGTGCTCAAAAAATTCATTCGCCATGTTTGCCGTCGCTCAACGCGATCTTCTCTCGTCGACACCATGCGCTGTTCGCCATTCTGCGGCGTGCTTGACTAACGACTCCTTGGTGGCGCCGGGCTGAGGTGGCTCGATCACAGGCAAATACCAGAAGCCGCTTCGCTTCGTCGAGGTGGCAAACCTCGCCGGTCCAACTACAACGTATTCGGTTTTCGCATCGCGCTCGCACTCTAAAACGAGCAATGTACCCCAGGGGAGCCCGGCCAAGTCGCGGAGTCTGTCAGTCGTGAAGGGGATGCTTCTTCGACCGCGCATCACGGACGAGAACGTTTTGCGGTCAACCTTCAGACGAGTTTCGGTGGGCTCTCCACCAGGCCATTCAACAATCGTAATTGGTTGGTCAGCCTTGTTTGCATGTTCCAGCAGCAGGGCGCCGACTTCGAGGCGGTGGCACGTTAGCTTTCCATCAAGACTCGGAAATTCGCACGCGCAGTAAAAGATGACACGCCGGCCTTCATCAGCCGCGAGCACCGCCTGCTGGAGCAGTTCTGCGACCGCCGAAGGATTTTTGATCTCTACGCCCTCGCGGCCGTCCGCTATCGCAAGGTTGCCGAGGTCTTCGATCCAACGGTAGCGCGGCTCCTCCACCAGGTCGCGGAATGCATTCCATACAAAGCCCTTCGCGCGACCCTGACGGCGCAATCGAACGTCAACAAAGATCGGTGGACGGAAGCCTTTCGCCGCTTCCGCGGCATCAAACGCCTGGACGAGCTGCGGCGTAGCATTGCCCCATCCCCAATAGCCCCACGAGAACAGCACAATCATTTCGTTACCGTGCCGAGCGGAACCGAGTCCCTCTTAGGATTTGGTCGGGAACACGGATGAAGCCGAGTGCTCCCTTGAATGTGATCGGCTTGACAAGAAAGCGCGGGTCCTTGAGAAGCCAGTGCCACTCCCGCGAATCGCCCATTTGCTCTTTCCGAGTTGCGCACGCAATCGACGATTTCCACATCGCCCACGATCGCACCCTAAACGAGTCCATCTGAATCGAGGCCGTGCTTCCGTGGGGCGGCACGCTCGTGGCCCGTGGTGGTCAGACTTGCCTGGACGAGAATGCGTCCGCGGTAGTGGGTCCGCATCGGCCTGTTTTCGACATCTTTTCCGAGATGCAGAATGGCATGCGCCCAAGGCTGCCGCACCGACAGCACTCTCGGTTCGTTTGAGCGAATCAATCGAATTTCCCCCTAGCTGGAAAACCGTCCCGACACGAAATCGCGCGAGACCGGAGCGCCCCAATAATTGTTCGGGCCAAAATAGCACTATTGAGCATCGCACCAAAATCGAGCTGACCGTCGTGACAGAAGCCCGGGTTCATGGGACTGCGACACGGCATCGGCTTCTTTTCGGTCGCCATCTATCTCCCTCCGAAGGCGAGCCAAGAGGTAGACAAGGGCGGCGCGCTGTGCGAAGTGGCCGGGTTGTTGTCCATGGAGCCCGGCTCGACATTGTCGGGCGCATTGGCCACGCCAGAGAATACATCTACATTCGAACAGTCCGTTGTAGAGTCAAGGAAACAATCGGCCCGATCGCGTCGGCCTGGTGAGATGAAGCCGAGATTCGGGCCTCAACATAGCCGCAATCCCTTGCGCTGGAACCGTTGAAAGATGACGGAATCGATTGGCGTTCGTTTCGGCGAAATCAGGCCAAGGTTAACGCGCGAGTTGAAATAAAAGTTAAGGGGATTGACGTATCGGCAAAAGTCCGGCGAACTATATCTGCTCCGATTGGAGCGAAATTCTATGTACATAGAGCGCGTGCAAATTGAGGAGGGATTTCTCGACGGGTTGGACGTCACCTTCGTCCCTGGGCTCAATGTAATTATTGGTGCCCGCGGTACCGGAAAAACTTCGCTCATCGAACTGATCCGATTCTGTTTGGAAGTAGAGGGGCACACGCCCGAGACGGGACGTAGAAGTCTGGAGCATGCGCTTTCCGTTCTTGGTACCGGTCAAGTGACCGTAACCTTGGCCGGTTCGCCAGGCAAAATAACCGTGACAAGGACAGCCGCCGATAGCAGTCGACGAACGTCCGGTGCCTTTCAGCCTCCCATTATCTTTTCGCAAACGGAAATCGAAAGCGTTGGCCTGCAGGCAGGGGGAAGACTACGCCTCCTCGATTCTTTTCTCGCAGCGACCGACAGAACGGAGGTGGAGGAGGCGGAGGTTTGCGCCGAAATTCAGTCCGTTTCGGCTGAAGGTGAGACGCTTCGTCGGGAGATCGGCGAACTGCGGACACAACTAGAAGCTCTTCCCTCGGTGGACCAGCAATTGCAGGACCTCTCAGTAGCCGAGAAACAACTGGGCAAGACATCGACGGCGGCGGAAGAAAAGAAGAAGGTTTTGGACCGCGTGTCGACCGCCATCGCTTCTACCTCGGTTGCCGCCACAACTGTCGTCCGGTTCCGTCAAGCTCTTTCTCGAATGCGATCTTCGACCTCGGGGGCTACAGGAACAATCGCCACGTTCGACCCTTGGCCCTCTACGGCGGGAAAGGATCCTCTTGTCGGCGCACGTGCTCGGATCCAGGAAGCGCAAGAACTCTTGGCTGCAGCTGTTCAAGAGCTTCGTCAAGCCGATGAGGAAGCAATGGCCGTCGCCGAGAGCATGAACCAGGAAAAGCTGGTCTTGGAGGATCGGGCTCGTCGGTTAAGAAAGGAAATTGAGAGCCTTGAGGCGGGCGCGGGCTCTGTGACACGTCAGGGGCAGCAACTCCGAGAACGAAAGGCTCAACTTGATTCTCTTGGTGCGGTCTTGAGCCTTCGGCAGCGTGCCTTGACCGCCCTGCACGATCACCAGGCAGCTGCACTCGATCTTCTCGATGCCATGCGGGAGAAACGCTTCAACGCTAGAGCCGAGGCCGCCGCTCGATTGAATGAGATTCTTGGTCCCGCCATTCAGATAGAAGTTATTCGATCGGGGCAATTTGATGCCTTCGCGGAGGCGATCTCCAATGTCCTCCGCGGAAGCGGGCTGCGATACGCGGATCTTTCCGCTGACCTCGCGAGTAAGATCACGCCGCGAGAATTGGTGGAAATCGCCGATGAAGACGCCTTCGAGTTACTTTCAGAGCTTGGGGGCATAGCAAAAGATCGCGCAGCACGGGTTGTCGCTCAATTGAGAGAAACGAATCTCGGCTCGCTGGCAACGGTTCTCGTCGATGATTGGGTAAACTTTCAACTTTTAGATGGGCAGGACTACAAAGACATTAGCGAGTTGTCCACCGGTCAAAGGTGCAGCGTTATCCTTCCTTTGATATTGCGACATAACGAAAGGATTTTGATCGTCGATCAGCCAGAGGATCACATCGACAATGCATTCATCACAGGAACTCTAATAAAGGCCCTGGAAGCGCGTGAGTCTTCGTCTCAAATTATTTTTTCAACGCACAACGCAAACATTCCTGTGCTCGGCGCGGCTGATCGCGTCGTCCAATTGGGGTCCGACGGACACCGGGGGTTTGCGCTCACAGCTTCAGAGTTAGAGGACCCAGCAGTGGTTCAAGCAATATCGACTGTGATGGAGGGCGGTGCCGAAGCTTTTAAGCGCCGTGCGGAGTTCTACGGCCAGCGTACGGAAGAATGACCAGACAAGAAGCGCTCCAATTGATTCGGTCGAAGTCGCAGCACGAGCGTTTGAAGGCGGCGCGCTTCTTTGCTCGCAACGCAGAAGCGTGCGATTTGGCCATGTTGCGCCTAGCGAGCCAGCGCGAAGCAGTATCTTATGTCAGGGACTGCTTACGACGTGCAATCGCGAGAATTGCAATAAGTGATAGGCGCGGAGGTAGAGATATCGACGACGAGGCTGACGTGCCTGCAGATACGCGCCGTCAGATCAGAGCTGAGGCGGTGGACTGGGTCGCTACTCTTTTGCTTCACGAGATTTCACCCTGTGTAGGTTTGGTTGCAAATTCGGCTTCTCAGGAAGTTGCCAACTATGCTGACTCAAGGACCAAGCATCACCTCGATCGGTTGCGCGGTATCCTTGAAGGCGTGACACAACTAAAGAGTGCTGCGGCTTCTCCGTCGCGGGTTGAATTTGACTTGTCCGCGCTTGTCGCCGAGGTGGTTCTGGCCGAGACCTCAGGAAAGGCGGTTGAGGTGATACCTCACGGACCTCGTCCGATGAATATCAATAGCGATCGATCTCTGTTGCAGCATGCGCTTTACAATGGCTTGCGCAATTCGGTGGAAGCGACGTTGGAGTGCTCACCAGAGGACCGCCAGAGGATCGTTGTCTCGTGGGGCGAGACGGATGTCGACTATTGGCTCACGATCCTCGATCGCGGGCCAGGAGTACCCGCGAACACGGAGAGAGCCTTCGACGTTGGCAAAACAACGAAAAAAGGGCACAGCGGTTTTGGACTTGCGATTGCTCGTCAAGCTATGGACACCTTGGGTGGAAGTGTCAATCTGCAGCCCGCAAATGGCGGAGGAACACGCTATGAACTCCGGTGGGAGCGATAGCCCATGCGTATTCTGGTTGTCGAGGACGACGAGGAGTTCGCGGAGGAAATTGAAAGGATTCTGAAGGCGGTTCCGGCTATTACTGATATCAAGATCGCCCGGAGCCGCGATTCCGCTTACTCTATTATCGAGACAGACTTCGCGGACCTCATCATCCTCGACCTAAAGATTCCTACTGTGGATGCTGCATCGGATGAGGATCCAGTTCACGGCCAAGCTGTCTTTGCGAAATCTCGATCACTAGCCCCTGGTACGCCTATTTTCATCCTTACCGGCTCTCCTGCGGAAAGCTTCATTCCCTACATGTTGGAGCAGCAGCAGCGACTCGACATATGGTCTTCCGGCAGAACATTCGGAACTGTGGACTTCCTGAAAAAATATGATTTTGACAAATTTGGCGAAAAGCTTGCTCCAGTCATAGCCTCAGTCCACTCACTAAATGAGATAGAACTTGATACTGGAGCCCTTATTCTCGCGATCGAAGTTGATCGGCTAATTCGAATTTTTTCACGCAAGTGTGGCGGTGCTAAATGCGTTGTGTCGTTGATCGGGGGTGGCTTATCGGGGGCCTTGGTCATTAGGTTGAAAATCACTGATCGTGGTGGCACCTTAGTGCACGATGCAGTTGCAAAGATTGGATCTCACAGCGATGTCAGAGATGAATGTGAACGATTCGATCGTTTTATTTCTCGCCTTGATCCGGATGCGACACCGCGAAAACTTGCTCATCTAGAATACGGAGCAAAGGCTCGCTCCGGTGTCTTTTATGGACTAGCCGATCGTTTTGAACTGACTGCTTTCCAGGTAGCGGGCGGCATAGGCAATCCCGACCGAACCGTTCAGGGTGTTGCATCAGCCTTGCGGCGTTGGTCAGCGGGGGTGCCAGAGAGTCGGCGAGAAATCTGCGAAGTGCGGCGGCGCTTGCTCTCAGACGCGGATCTTGACCGAGTCGTCGAGAAATACGGACTGTCTTGGGTGCCGGAGTTTGAGAGCAAATCGATTCAGATGCGGTGGTGCATCGTGCACGGAGACCTACATGGTAGCAATGTCCTGACTTCTTCCTCAGGAGAATCAGTGGTGATCGACTACGGAGATGTCAGTGAAGGGCCAGTCAGCCTCGATCCAATGACGCTCGAACTATCTCTTTTCTTTCATCCACAGAGCCCGCTTCGCGGAAGCAACTGGCCAACATCCGAAAACTGTGCCCATTGGGGCGATCTGGAACGCTACCTCGTCGGCTGCCCTTGCGCAGCTTTCATTCGAGAGTGCAGGGAGTGGGCGCGGCGAGTTGCGGCTGGTAGGAGAGAAATCGCCGCCAGTGCTTACAGCTACCTTATAAGACAACTCAAGTACGACGATACCGACAAGGCGCTCGTTCGGTCCCTGCTCGACGGTGTCAAGACCTATTTCGACGCGACGTAGGCGCTTTGTTTTGGCCTTCCCCAGCCTGATTCATCGGCATCGAAGACGGGTAGGGGTTTGAAACGCTGACACCGGGGTCGATATTCATGACTCCAAACCGGTTGGGCAAACCGGTTGCGTTACGCAAACCGCGCCACGCCTGAGAGGCTAAGGTCCGCTGTCGGCTGAGGGTCCACTTCCTATTCACTCGCCCGGGGCGAGGCGTCGAAAACGCCTCCTGATGCCGCCCTAAACCTTCTCAAATCCGGAGGATGCAATGCCCTTCAACGTGATGCACTGCGTGACCCTCGTGCGGTCGCCTCGACGATCGGCTTAACGGGGATCAAATCTCTCGATATGCGGCAGCCGGATCATCGACGAAGATTGTATGCGTGGAGGTGGTCGCCCTTTTGGGGAGTAGTTTTGACAGCCAATTTGACAGCCACGGGCTTGGCCAAGGAGGGATGAGGCGTACATCCACGGACCGTATACCTTACGATTCCTCTAGGTTTGGACGCGCGCGGACGCGATTCAATGGAACTTAAAATCCTCTGGATCTAACGGTCCGTGCGGGTTCGAGTCCCGCCCCCGGCATCGAAAACTAGGAGTTGCTGAGTAACTCAACCGCCGGCTTCGGCCTGTGAATTTTCCGAGCCCGCTCC
>Ga0182024_10003252_pt1 | contig 39029 bp, 35 predicted proteins | sample P32metaG_FD_120480 | JGI IMG/M metagenome (GOLD analysis project Ga0182024, IMG submission 120480) | Permafrost microbial communities from Stordalen Mire, Sweden - P3-2 metaG (Illumina Assembly) | ecosystem: Environmental > Terrestrial > Soil > Wetlands > Permafrost | place: Sweden: Stordalen...
AGGCCAGCAGGCCCTCCCGCGGCGATGTGGGGTGGCGGCCACGGGGGACATCGCCCGATGGGGCCTCCAGGTGGAGGTCCGGGAGCCTTCGGCCAGGGTGGTCCACCTCCCTGGGCGCACTTTGCCAGCCATCGTGGCCAGCCGGGTGGACCCGAGGGGCGCAGTCCTGAAGGTCGAGGGCCTGAAGGTCGGCCGGGACGTGACCGCCGGGACGCGGACGATCGCGGTGGCAAGGGCTCACCAGATCGCATCGAGGCGTTGGAACACAAGCTGGATGCCCTGCTGAACGAAGTGGAAAGTCTACGGCGTGAGATTCGCCACTAATTGAATGTCGTCAATCTCCGGCCCTCGGACCGAACGCGTCCGAGGGCCGGAGGCGACGGCGCTGCATGCCCGGTCTCGGCCCGCCGCGAGTCGGGCGTTTTTTTTCGCGTCGAGCAATCGATTTTGGCCAAGGCAACTGCACGTTGGGCAGCCGTAGCCTTGGTTGCGAAAGTGAATTCCGAAACACGACACGGTGATGCCGAGGGGGTGAGTCGATGCGTCGAGGCGCGTGGCAGGTTGGCTTGCTATTCCATTTGCTGGCGGCGTGTGCGGTCGGACAATTGCCCGACGATGACGCTAAGGCGGCCGAGGAGCAGGCGGTCGTTGCCCGGGCGCTTGCCGGAGCGCTCCAGGATCCCGACGTGGAAGTCCGTCGCAGCGCGGTCCTGTCGTTGGGGCGAATCGGTGCGGGTGCCGAGCCGGCGACAAGCGCCCTGGTCACGGCGCTCAAGGACAGCGACGTCGACGTGCGCGGACCGGCCGCGGTGGCTTTGGGCCGCATTGGACCGAAGGCGGCCGGCGCCGTGCCGGGACTGATCGAGCTGCTGAAAGATTCGGATCATGACGTGCGCGGGGCGGCGGCTTTGGCGCTGGCGCGCATCGGCAGCCCGGCGGCAACGGCGGTGCCGGCGCTGCTGGAATTGACCGGCCAAGAGGATAAACAGAATCAGGTGTTTGCGCGCTGCGCTTTAGCGATCTTGGATAGCAAACCGGATCCGCACGTTTCGGCCTTGGCCGCGGCGCTGGCCGACAAGAATATCGAAGTCCGTTCGGCAGCGGCGTATGCGCTGGGCGAATTGGGGCCCAAGGCGAAATCGGCCGTGGCGGCATTGAAGGACGCACTCAAGGACGACGACGCCGGAGTGCGCCTCGGCGCCGCCCAGGCACTGGCCGAAATTGGTCCCAATGCCAAGCCGGCCGTCGCCGCGCTGGCAGCGGCCTTGCGCGACGCCGATCCCGACGTGCGTGAGGCGGCGGCAACGGCCTTGGGCGAAATTGGGCCAGACGCGGAAGGCGCCGTCGGCGCGCTGACCGACGCGGTCAAGGATCCAGAAGTCGGCGTGCGTGGGGCTGCGATTTCCGCCCTGGCCGAAATCGGCCCGGCGGCGCGCTCGGCAACTTCGGCGCTGACGCAGGCGCTCAAAGACGAGAATGTCGATGTGCGCCGGGCGGCTGCCTTGGCCTTGGGCCAGATCGAACAAGCTGGCAGCGACACTGAGTGACCAGCTGCGCGAGGTCGCCTGGCGTGTGGCTGCGCATCGGGCGATAGCAAGCTCCGCCACACTGTAAGCCGCAAAAGCTGCCGCGCCGCCCGTTCGGGGTGGGTAAACCGGGCGAGCTTTGCCCGGCGCCACCGGCCAGGCTGTACCATGCGAGCGGCGGCGGCCGATTCCAGAAGTCAGCCCCGAGAGGGGGCTCTTCTTCGCTGCCCCGCCCCCCGCCCACCGGTCAACCGACGCATGTCCGAGTTTTCCGCCACGACCGGGTCACCTGCCCCGTCGCCCGCCGATATCGAAGCTCAGCAGGACGATTTGCTGCGGCAGTTGGACGTGTTGGAAAAGCGAATCGCGCAGGTATTGTCGGACTACGCGGCCTCGGTCAAGTCGCCGGCACGGCCCGCGATCGGTCCCAGATTCGACGGAATTTCCCAGCCTTTGGTTGCGGCGGAGACGCCCCGGATGGGCCTGCCGCTTTCGGCGGGGGCGGTTCCATCCACGGTGTCGGTGACATTGGTCGGATAAGCGGTCCGCTCAGTCGCGGCGGTCGAGGTGGCCGGACTTGTTGATTGCCCGCAGCAATCGCAGTCCCCAAAAGACGGAGAGCGTCATTCCGATCGCTCCGACGATCGAGACGTCGTGCAAAAGTGGCGGCACGTTGCGGCTGACCAGCAACGACGAACCGAGGAACAGGGCGCTGGCCAGCATGCCGAGGACCAGCCGGTTGACCGACGGTTCCAAACCGCGATGGTCCAAATGGACGTCGAATTTTCCGCTTTGAACCTGCTGCAGAATCTCTCCGAGTCGGCGAGGCAGGATTTCAGCCAACCGCTCCATTTCCAGGTAGATGCGGTGGAATTTCTTGATGCGCCGGGTCGGCGATAAGCGGCGCAGCATCATTTTGCGCCGGTACGGGCCGAGCACTTCCATCAAGTTGAAAGTGGAGGAAGCCATCCGCCCGGTTCCTTCGAGCATGACCAGCACTTTGAGCAACAGGGCCAGGCGGGCCGGCAGCATGATCTGGTAGCGGCGGATGATTTCCGTCATTTCGTTCAGCGCCGAGGACAGATTGAGATCGCCGAGGCTGACGTGGCCATAGTGGGCCACGAAATCGGCCACCTCCAGTCCGAGCGCCGTGTCGTCCAATCCGACCGGCACGGCCCCCAGCCGCATGATGATTGCGGTCAGTTGTTCGGGATCCTCGGCAATGATTGCCAGCAGCAAGTCCTCGATCGATTCGCGCAGCAGCTCGTCGATTCGCCCCACCATGCCGAAGTCGACCAGTCCGATCGTGTCACCGGGCAGCAGGATCAAATTGCCGGGGTGTGGATCGGCGTGATAAAAGCCGTTGGCAAAAATCATTTCCAAATAAAGGTTGGCTCCCTGACGGGCGATCTTGTCCATGTCGAAATCGTGGCGATTTGCGCGGGCCGCGTCGCCAAACTTGACGCCATCGAGGAATTCCATCGTGAGAACGCGCGGGGTCGACAATTCGGCGAAGGTGGCGGGGATGCGGACTTCCGGATGACCGGCCAGATCACGCGCAAAGCGTTCGATGTTGCGACGTTCGCGGGAGAAGTCGAGTTCGCGGCGGAGGGTCCGCTGGAACTCGGCCACGATCGCCCGCGGCCGATAATTGACGAACTCCGGAACGCGTTCGGCCAACATCGCCAGCCCGGCCAGAATCTCCAGATCGATCCGCACGCGCTCGTCGATGCCGGCGTGTTGCACTTTGACTGCCACCTGCTGCCCCGAGTGGAGCACGGCGTGATGCACCTGTCCGATCGAAGCGCTGGCCAGCGGCGTGTCGTCAAACTTCTCGAACGCCTCGTCAACCGGGCGACCCAACTCGCGGGCGATGGTGGCTCGCACGACGACGGGCGGATCGTGCCGGACAGCGGTTTGCAATTGCTCCAACTCTTCGGCCAGTCGGACACCGATCAAGTCGGCGCGCGTGCTGAGGATCTGGCCCAGCTTGATGAACGTCGGCCCGAGTTCCGCCAAGGCCAATCGGATGCGCGTTTCGCGTGTCAGCCGGCCCAGTCCTTCGCCCGAGCGGTCGCGAAACACGGTTTTGGCAAAATCGAACTCGAATCGGCTCAGCCAATCGGCCAGTCCGTATTTGCTGAGAATCGAGAAAATTTCCCACGAACGATTGACATGCCGGTAAAGCTGGGGAATTGCCGTAAGTTTCATGGCGGGCAGGCATGCAACCGATCGGAACGCGTGATGTCGGGTCCACACTTATTTTAACCTGCCGGCCGCCGGGTGGGGGGAAACAAACGCGGGGCATCCACAAGAGGGGAGCGAAGCGGGCGGCGGCTCCCGCACCGGGTATTTGGCTGGCGAGTTGACCCGCTTCGGCCCGTAGGCAAAACTATGAGACAGTAGTCCTCCGCCGGCCTTTCGACCGAGCGCATTGCCCGGGCGCTCGATCGCACAGGCATTGCCCGCCGAACGGCAAAGCGAACTCTGCTGGAACTCAGCCACACCGCCCGCCTCCCCCAATCGTTTCGCGATCCTTTACCCATGGGTGATTCATGAACTTTGTCGGTGTCCGTGGCGTGGCAACTTTGAGGACCGTTTTAACGACCGGCATGGGATTGATTCTGATTGGTGCCGTGGCCGCGAGCGTGATGGAAATCGCGGCTCGTGCCGCCGACGTGCGACCGACGGAGTCGGCCGGCGGCAACAATTGGCCGCAGTGGCGTGGCACCCATTTCGACGGCATCAGCCATGAGACCGATTTGCCGACCACCTGGAGCGAAGAGAAGGGGGTGCTGTGGCAGTTACCGCTGCCGGGCCCTGCCGGATCGACGCCGGTCGTGTGGGGCAAGCAGATCTTTTTGACTTCCGCCGAGAGTTCGGACCCGGTCAATAAGCCGGCGGAGAAGGACTCGCTCGTATTGATGTCGGTCAGCACCGACGGCAAGCTGCTTTGGAAGCGTGAGATCTCGGGCAACAATCGCGGCGTACGCGGCGATGAAGGCAACCTCGCCTCGCCGTCGCCATCGACCGACGGCCGCCACGTGTGGACCTTCATGGGGACGGGGGAATTGGCCTGCTATACGGTCGATGGCGAAAAAGTTTGGCAATACAACCTGCAAGACAAGTATGGCAAGTTCGACATTCAGTTCGGCATTGCATCGACGCCGGTCCTGGACGATGGCCGGTTGTACTTGCAGTTACTGCATAGCGGCAGCGCGACGGTTTTGGCGTTGGACGCCGCCACGGGTAATGAAATCTGGCATCAGGCTCGAACGACCGATGCCCGGCAAGAGTGCCGAGAGTCGTATGCCTCGCCGATGCTCTATCGCGACGCGGAGCGTGCTTTCTTGTTGACGCACGGCGGGGATTGCATCATGGCCCACCGGCTTTCCGACGGCTCGGAGATATTCCGCTGCGGCGGGTTGAATCCGGCGGGCAACTATAACCCGACACTGCGGTTCGTGGCCTCGCCGGTGGCGGTGCCGGGGCTGATCATCGTACCGTCGGCGAAAAATGGGCCGGTGCTGGCAATCGATCCGGCAGGACGAGGGGACATCACGGAGGAAGCGAAATGGCATTTCTGGACCCGCGCCAGCAACACGCCGGACGTCCCTTCGCCGTTGGTCTATGACGGCCTGGTCTATTTGTGCCGCGAGGACGGCACGCTCCTGTGCCTCGATGCCAAGACGGGCGAGGAACTTTACAAGGAGCGGGTTCACTCGGATCGGCATCGTGCCAGCCCGGTCTATGGTGACGGCAAGATCTATATGACGGCCCGGGATGGGACGGTGAGTGTGGTCAAGGCGGGGCCAAAGTTCGAGCTGCTTGCGAAGAACAACCTGCTGGAGTCGATGTCCTCGTCGCCGGTCATTTCGAATGGCCGAATCTATTTGCGGACTTTCGAAACGCTCTACGCCATCGGCAAAAAATAGTTGGCGGGCCGTGGAGTCGCGCAGGCAAAGCTGTCATCCATCGGCACAGTTTGGGCCTGTTTGCCGACAATTGGGGCCAAAACGCTCGATTGTTAGCCGCGGATTTACTCGCACCGTCGTGTGCGCACCGGCCCACCTGCTCTGGGAGGTTTGGCCGCCGGCCGCTATAATAAAGTTTTGCCAGCCCGCCACCGCCGCTAGCTCGGGCATGCTCAGAGATGGGCGAGCGCCGCTACGGTGCGACGGTCTTTTTGCGGCGTCAGCCCGTCGGAAGATGGGTTTCGCGCTCCCGCCTCACCGGGCATCGCAGTGCGGCCGGGGAGTCCGACGAATTTCGGTATCTCCCGAGCTGCTTTTTTTATTCAACCTACAAGTGTGCCAGACCCATGAGTACTCGTCGCGACGATATCCGCAACATCGCCATCATTGCCCACGTCGATCACGGTAAGACGACGCTGGTCGATTGCCTGCTTCGGCAGAGTGGCGAATACCGTGAAAACCAGCTTCAAGGCGAGCGAATCCTCGATTCGAACGATCTGGAGCGGGAGCGCGGAATCACGATTCTGGCCAAGAACATCGCCGTCCATTATCAGGGCGTGAAGATCAACATTATCGATACGCCCGGCCACGCCGACTTCGGTGGCGAGGTGGAACGGGTGCTGCGGATGGCCGACGGGGCCTTGGTGCTGGTCGACGCGGCCGAGGGTCCGATGCCGCAGACGCGGTTCGTGCTGTCGAAAGCCTTCGAGTTCGGACTGCAGCCGCTGGTGGTCATCAACAAGATCGACCGGCCCGACGCCCGCTATCAGGAAGTGCTGCACGAGATCTTCGATCTGTTCATCGAGCTGGGAGCGGACGACGCCCTGGCCGATTTTCCGTACATTTTTGCCAGTTCGCGCGAGGGTTATGCCACCGACGACCCGGAAGTGCGGACCGACTCGATGCGACCGTTGCTCGATCTGGTGCTGGAGCGAATTCCCGGCCCGGTGATCGACGCCAAGTCGCCGCTGCAGATGTTGGTCACCACGCTCGACTGGTCCGACTATGTCGGCCGCATCGCGGTGGGGCGGATTTCTTCCGGCCGAATCACCAAGGGTGAGCAAGTGGCCCTGATGCAGGAGCACGAAAACTCGACCCTGTGCAAAGTGGCCTCGGTCCACGTGTTCGACAAGCTCGGCCGTCTCGAAGTGCAGGAAGCCACGGCCGGCGATCTGGTCGCCGTGGTTGGTTTGGAAAACGTTGAAATCGGCGACACGATCAGCGACGCCGAGACCCGCCGGGCGTTGCCGCGCGTCGCGGTCGACGAGCCGACGCTGAACATGGTTTTTGCCGCCAACAATTCTCCGCTCGTTGGCCAGGAAGGAAAATTCGTCACCAGCCGCCACTTGCGCGACCGGCTCTACCGCGAGTTGGAACGGAACGTCGCCTTGCGTGTCGAACCGATTGCCGGCACCGATTCGTTCGCCGTTTCGGGTCGAGGGTTGTTGCATCTGGGCGTGCTGATCGAAACGATGCGCCGCGAGGGATATGAATTGTCGATCGGCAAGCCGCAGGTCATTTTGCACGACCGTCACGGAGTGACCGAAGAGCCGTTCGAGACGCTCTTGGTCGAAGTTCCGCACGACCGGTTGGGATCGGTCATGGAGATGATCGGTGCCCGGCGCGGCCGAATGGTCGAAATGACGAGCCGCGGCGATTTCGCCCATGTTTCGTTCTCGATCCCTGCCCGGGGCCTGATCGGCTTGCGGACGCGGCTGCTCAACGCCACCCAGGGAATGGCGACCATGCACCACCGTTTCGAGGCTTATCGGCCGATGGACGGAGAGATTCCCGAACGAGCCAACGGCGTTTTGGTTTCGATGGTGGCGGGCAAGGCAGTCGCCTTTGGCCTCGACGGATTGCAGGAGCGGGCCGATCTGTTCGTCGCTCCTGGAGACGTGATTTACGAAGGGATGATTGTGGGCGAGAACAGCCGCGCCGAGGACATGGCGGTGAATCCGACCAAGGAAAAGAAGCTGACCAACATGCGTGCTTCGGGCAGCGATCGTAATATTCTGCTCAAACCGCCCCGCCTGCTGACACTCGAAGCCGCCTTGGAATACATCGCCGAGGACGAATTGGTCGAAGTGACTCCGACGAAGATTCGGCTGCGAAAAATCATCTTGACCGAAAACGATCGTCGCAAGGCCGCCCGGCGTCGGGCCTAGACACCGGACTTTGATCCGGCCGCCCGCGGATGGGTCACATTCCGGGCTTCTCGCCGATTGCATCGAGCTTGTGCTTTTTTGCACGAACTCCTGCGCGGCGGCTTTCTCGCGCTTCTCGCAGCGTCCATGATTGACTCTGTCTCCACGGCGCATTACGTTTGTGGTTAGACAACATCACATCTAATGATTCGCTTTCAACACGTCTTTGCACATAGTCTGGTCAAGCGCGGTCGAGCCATGGCGTGCCGGACGCGCGCGGTGGGACTGATTTCCACGCTCCGCGGGCCTTGATATCGGCTCGCTGGTCACCGGCAACGATACGAGAACAAAGAATTGCCGCGCGCGGCTTTTACCGTGCGCGGTGAGGCATTTTGTGTGGCGCCGGCCCCAGCGCCACTCCTGTTCGTTTCGTTTCAAAAAGGAACGTCGCTATGAATCTTCAGGACATTCTGCGTAACAAAGGATCCAACGTTTGCACGATTGAGCCTCAGGCCACGCTGACCGAAGTCGCGCAAGTTTTAGCGCGGCACAATATCGGATCACTCGTGGTCTGCGAGCCCGCCGGCCCGGCTGGCGAAAGGTTGCTGGGCATTATTACCGAGCGCGACATGCTGCGCGCCTGGGCCAAAAACCCGACGTCGCTCGATCGGCTGAACGTGGCCGATGTAATGGTTCGCGATCTGATCACGGTCCTACCGACCGATTCCGTTGAAGACACCATGGGCCTGATGACGGACCGGCGGATTCGTCACTTGCCGGTCGTCGAGAATGGACGCCTGGTTGGCATGATCTCGATCGGCGACATCGTCAAAGCCCAGCACGACTCGCTGACAATGGAGAACTATTACCTGAAGAATTACATTCACGGGTAATGGACATCCACTCGGTGTCGGATCAGGGGGCATTAGCAAGTCCGCGGCGCGACAGCGCGCGATGAAGGCGGACTGTCGGTTCGGCTCTTCTGATGGCCGGTCAGGCTGCTTTGCGCACATCGAGCACGCCGCGAAGTGGCGCGCTCATGCTGGCGCTAGTCACCTGTGGCTGCCCGCGCAAGCATTGTGTCACGCGCTCTAGTTGCTCGCGGGGCGTTTCCGACAGATCGAGAAACAGCCACTTCTGGCCTTTCAACTCGCACCAGCCCGTGCCGCGGCCGGCGAGCCACTCCGAGCGCACCTTGAAGCCGGCTCGTTCGACCAGTTCGATTGCTTCTTCCAGCAGTTCGACCGTGTGCATTGGGAAGGTTCTCCAAACTCGCGCCGCGCTGTAGTGGGGTAGGTACCGATTCAGCCCAGACGTGTGGCGCGGGATTATAGCCATGCGCCAGTGGAGTCACGAAGGTCGATTCGTCGATACGACCAGAGACGCGCAAGGTATTTGGCCCGCATAGGTTTAAGACGCGAACCCCTGGCAATTCAGGGTGTTCGCGGCAAACGCGCGAAACAAGCAAAGCAGCAGGCGCTATGAATAACTTTGACGGCGACGAACAAGCGGTGGGGGGAGCCAGGGGGATTGCGGGCGGGGCGGCGGAACAACCGCCCAGCCTCGAGCAGCAAATCGCCATGCTCAAGGAGCATTTGGCTCAGGCCGAAAAGCTGACTGCGCTGGGTGAATTGGTCAGCACAACGACCCATGAATTCAACAATGTGCTGATGACGATCATCAATTACGCCAAGATGGGCATGCGCCATCAGGACAAGGCGACCCGGGATAAGTCGTTCGAAAAGATTCTGGCCGCCGGCAATCGGGCTGCCCGAATCACGCACGGGATCCTTGGTTTTGCCCGCAACCGGTCGGCCGGTCAAGAACCGACCGACATGGCCAAGCTGGTCGACGACGTGTTGATGCTGCTGGAGCGCGAGATGTCGAAATATCGCGTGGCCGTCGACCGGCAGATTGCCGAAGTGCCGCGGGCGATGGTCAACAGCAACCAGATCCAGCAGGTGGTTCTCAACCTGCTGGTCAATGCCCGACAAGCCATGCCCAATGGTGGGCAGATCGTGGTGCGTCTGGCCCAGGACGCGTCGGCTGGCACCGTCGATCTGACGATTCGCGACTGTGGCGGCGGCATTCCCGCGGACAAGCTACCACGGATTTTTGACCGCTTCTATACGACCAAATCAGGACCCGACGCGAGTGGCAAGGGAGGGACCGGATTGGGTCTGGCCTTTTGTCGCGACGTGATCGAAGCCCATCATGGCCGGATCCGCGTCGAGAGCACGGTCGGGCGGGGTACAGCGTTCACGCTCAAGCTTCCTGCCCACGTCCCTGCGAACCCCGGGATGCCGCTTGGTGCCCCGGTGCCGACGACGCCGGTCAACACGAACGCGTGAGGCTGCCGCAGACCGCAAAGCGGGGCGTTGGGCTTCTCTCTTCTCTAAAACGCTCCGACACCCGGCGGTGGCGGAAGATCGGACGGAGCGGCGCCTGGGGGAATTGCGACCGGCGGTGCCGCGTCGGTCGAGCCCGGGATACCGCCAGGAGGCACTTGAGCGCCTTGGGGTGCTGGCACCCAGTCGGGTGGCAAGATCATTCCAGGCGGGGGCATGTTGCCTGGGGCGGGCACGCCCGAGGGTGGCAGAGCCACGATCGGACCGAACCGCGAGGCCATTTCCATGAGAATCTTCTGCTCGAGGGCCACATCGCGGCCGAGCCTGATCCAGCCGAGCGTCGGCTGCGTGCCCGTGACCGGATCGATATAGCGACGAAGCGAATTGTCGTTGCGCAGGTTGGCTGCCCGGCTGGCCGAGCCGGCTTCGGGCCGCAGCACGTCTTCCAACTCTTTGGTGACGACAACGTCGACCAAAAAGCCCCCTTCGGCCGGGATGACGCGAACCAGTGCTTGGCGCCGCGTCGATTGCAGGGTGCCTTCAAGGCGTTCGTAGAAATTGACGGCGTCGCGGCCCCAGGGCTCCAAAATCGTTGAACCGCTACGGGGAAAGGTCCCGATCTGGCCTTCGACCAGGACATCCCCTTCCAGCCGGACGGGTATCTCATAATCGACTTTGAAATAGTCGTCGATCACGTCGACCACGGTCTCGAAGACCAATTCGCGGTCTTGATTGGGCAGGAGCGTCGGGTTCGGGGCAATGATCGGCAGCGGCGCAAAGGCGTCTTCCGGCTGCAGACCGCCCGCCGGAAGCCAGGTGATGCAGCCGGCGGTGGAAATGGCAGCGGAAACGATTGCCGCCAGCGCACAGCGAGCCAACGATCGCGCGGCCCGCTCTGGCGCGCACAGATGGCCCAGGAGCCGCGAAACGGATCGGTTTTGGTGCTCGACGGCGAGCGGCATCGCGGATTGTCCTGACGACGAGAAAGGTGTCGAGGCGCGGGGAGAAGTGACGGCCCGCATCGCATGACGTGCCGTCATAAGCGGCCCGTAATGATTGCTCGACAAGAAAAGACCGCAGAGTGTGACGAAATCGGGCGGTCGCCACAAGATCGAATCGGCCGACCGTCCCAGGCTTCGCCGGCGACCCAGATTGTCGCGGCTTCGAACAGCTTGCTAGCGATCGCCTAGCAAGCGAAGCGAGGCATCGAATGCGCAAGAATTATTGGAACGCGCAGGATCGCCGTGGCGGCGGAAAACGCGCAGCCGCCGGCGCGGTCAGTGCGACCAGTTGGGCGTGGCCCAGGCGTCGGAGTCCATGCCGAGTCGGATCTTCAATTCTTCGAACTGTTGGAAATAGGTGTCGCTCGAAGAATGGACATGCTCGGCTTCGGTGATGAATTTCATCTTGTTGTCGCACGGAACCGACCGCTCGGCGAACGCCTTTTCGTAAGGCACCAGGTTGTTGCCGTACACGATCAGCAGCTTGTGCTCGTCGAACTGCACTTCTTGCGGAATGCCCGGATTGAGGACCGCAATGCCCAAACAACCGTCATTGACCAACAAGTCTTCGTAATCGTAGAGGATGCTTTTGAGGACGGGCATGTCGATGTGCTCTCGATAGAGATCGGCATGTCCACGGGCCTCCCGATGGTGGCTCGTTTCGAGTACCACGTCGACTTCGGGTCCGAGCGGATCCAACAGGTCCATGAAGACCTCGAACAGGTCTTCGCTCGAGGCGGCGGCCATCAGGACCGGAACTTTGGTTTTGTTCTCTTCGTCGTGATAGACGTCGTGCCGATAGCCCTGGCGCGGCACGATTTGCAGATCGTACGACGGCCGGACCGCACCGGAGAGGAGAAAGTTCCCGTAACGCGCAACGCCCAGATGAGCTTCGAGCTGCTCCTCGCTCAGGTGCTCGAAACTGCTGCTGGTTTGTGGCGGCGAGCCATCGCGAAACACATTACGGAAGAACTTTTTCAAGAAGCCCATCGGCGACCTCGGAGCTTACGAATTCAACTCAATGATGATGGCTGTGGCAAACAGCTCTTCTTCTCAGCAACCCTAGGTTATGGCACCGGCCCGTTGGGCATGGCGACACAGCAAATCGGGGACCGAGGGGGGGACGGACGTGCTAGAAGCGTTACAACCGGCCCCGGCCTTCAACCAAGACTGGAGAATTTGACGGGAGTATTGGTCGGCAGCCCGAACATGAAATTGCCCCAAGGGAACTGTAGCACTCGACCGGACAGCGTGAAGGGGGGGCCGGCCGAAGTACCGCAAAAGTTCCCTCCCGAATGTGAAACTGTTCCGCCAGCGAAGTTTTTGTGCTGCCGCCGTCAGCCCAACTTGCTTCCCAACGAGGCCGACCCGGAAAAATGAACCGTGTCGCGGCGTCAGGTTGCCTCGCTAGCAACCGAGCAGGTAGATTAGCACCTGCGTCAGGCAGCGCTCGTCAAGGAATCGTTCCGTGCAGCCCCCCGTCGAGGTCGTGGGAAAACTCCGTCGCTACCGGATTCTGCTGACCATCCCGATTTTCTATTTTGTGTTGCTGGCCTTAATGATGTTCTTCGAAGAGTCGCTGATCTTCATGCCCGCCAAATATCCGGCGGGGGATTGGAATCCGCGGGGACTGGCAATCGAGGACGCCTGGTTCGAGGCGGATGGGCTCAAATTACATGGCTGGTATGTCGACGTGCCGCGGCCGCGCGCGGTGATCCTCATCGCTCACGGCAATGCCGGCAACGTCACCAACCGTCTCGAGCTCCTGCAGCATTTTCAGGCGCTCGGCGCCAGCGTGCTGGTTTTCGACTATCGAGGCTACGGTCGCAGCGACGGTTCGTCGAGCGAGGCGGGAGTGCTGGCCGATGCACGGGCTGCACGGCGTTGGCTGGCCGGTCGAACGGGAATCGCTGAAAACGAAGTTGTCTTGTGCGGCGAATCGCTCGGCGGGGGTGTTCAAGTCGACCTGGCGGCCAAAGATGGTGCTCGCGGCCTGATTCTGATCAGCACATTCGATTCGCTGGCCGGTGTGGCGGCGGTTCATTATCCCTGGATTCCGGTCCGGCTGCTGATGCGGACGCGGCTCGACTCGTGGACCAAGATCCCGGCCTATCACGGTCCGCTACTGCAGATCCACGGGGAACAGGACACGATCGTGCCCCTGGCGCTGGCAAAGCGATTGTTCGACGCCGCCGGCGAGCCAAAGGAGCTCGTCGTGGTCGAGTGGGGAGATCATAACGATCCCTTGGCCCCGGTCGCTCTGAAGGCGATCGACCGATTTCTCAGCCAGCTCTCCGAGCAAGCCGGCACATCAGGCCCGAATGTGATCGAGCACCCCGAATCGATCGAGCGGCAGTGAGCTTTTTTCACGCTCCGTCTGGCGGTCGCCGGTGGGAGAATGCCGCGGCTCAGCCGTCGACCGGCGCTGGGCCCCCGGGGGCCGATTCTGGGGCGGGCACGTCAAGCATGTGGCGAACTCCCAGCGGATCGCTCGGATCGCACGCCAGCAAACGGGCGACCACTTCGGCGGCCAAGTCTGCCTTGCCCAACTCGCGCAAACAGTAGGCCAAGGCTTTGCCGGCCTCGAAAAATGCCTGGTTGGCCGGCAGACGGTAGGGCATGTTGCCTTTGGCGGCGGCACGATCCAAAGCCTTCGAGCCAATTTCGAAGGCGTAGCCGAAATGTCCGCGAGCTAGTCGCAGGTCTTGATCGGCCAGCGCCAACTCACCCAGCATCCTGTGGGCCACCAAACAGTCGCTGCAACCGTTCAACAGCCATAGGAGCTCGTCGCGGGCGATTTCCGCTTCCCCCCCATCGATCATCTTCTGGACTTCTTCCAAATCGTCGGCCCGGTCGCGTGCGCAGCGCGGGTGGACCAGTTCCCAAACGTTTTCGGCCGAGGTCTTGCGCGCGCGAAGTTCGGACGCGCTGCTCCGCGACGGTCCGTCGGACGAAGGGGGGCGCCTGCCGCCGGGTTTGCGTTTGTTTGCCACGATTGACCGATCCCATGCGCCAGAAAAATCGAAAACCGAGTCGCCACGGCGTGGGAACCGCCCCGGCGCTTGAATTGAAGGTACCAACCGGTCCCCCGGCGCGCCTATTGGACCCGGAAGACAAACGCCGAGGGTTTTTGCCGCGGGGCGGGAGGTTATTCTATCGGCCCGCCGGTTACCGTATGATGGAAGCGGTCTGCGGCGCTTGGTTTTGTGCCGTCGGAAGTGAATTACGCATGGCAGACGACCGCGCCGGCAAGGCTTATCGGCCAACGATGAATATCACGTTTACATGCCCGCACTGTGCCCGGGACGTCCGTTTGGACGTTCCCGAAGATGGGGGCGCATTGGTCTGCCCCGAGTGTCACGAACCGACGCGACTGCCGGCGGGAGCGATCGAGGGCTCGCGCCTGTCTCGGTGCCTGGTTTGCCCGAGCGTCGATTTGTTTGTCCGCAAGGATTTTCCGCAGCGGCTGGGAGTGGGATTGGTCATGGTAGGGGTGGTGGGGAGTTCGATCTGTTGGGGCTTTGGCCGGCCGATCGCCACATTTGCCATTTTGTTTGCCACGGCATTGCTCGACGTGATTTTATACATGATCGTTCCGAATGCCTTGATGTGCTATCGTTGTGGTGCTCAGTATCGCCAGGTCGTCGGGTTGGACGAGCACGGTGCCTTTGATCTGGAAGTCCACGAACGTCACCGTCAGGCCAAACATCGTGGGCGGCCCAAGAGCGCGGTTGCCGACCGGCACTGAGGCAGCACGTGTGCCTCCCCCCCGCCGGCCGGCTGCTCCCCGATCGACGTAACGAACACTGGAGTCCTGTTTTCCGAGTTCCATGGATCAAGAACGCGAGCGGATTAAAGACGACCTGCGCGGGCTGGTAAAAGGAGACGTTCGCTGCGACGACGTCTTCTTGCAGCTCTATGCCAGCGACGCGAGCATCTTCGAGATCCGCCCGATGGCCGTGGTCCGGCCGCGGTCGCTCGCCGACGTGGTGGCGACCGTGCGCTATGCGGCGGAAAACAAGCTGCCGATCCATCCTCGCGGAGCGGGGACCGGACTGGCCGGCGAATCACTCGGTGCGGGCCTGGTCGTCGACTTCTCTCGCTACATGCGGCGCATTCTGGACACCGACGCCGACAGCGTCCGGCTGCAACCCGGCGTGGTCCATGCTCGACTGAACAACCATCTGCGCCCGCTTGGGCGGCAATTTGGCCCTGATCCGGCCATGTCGATCGTGACGACGATGGGGAGCGTCGTGGCCATCGATGCCGGCGGCAGCCACTGGCTTAAATATGGTTCGGCACGCCAGCACGTTCGCAGCCTGCAGATTGTTCTGGCCGACGGCCAGGTGATGGAAGTGGGCCGCGAGCCGGTGGCGGGCCCGCAGTTCGATTCGCAATCGCCGCGGGGTCGCCTGGTGACGGAACTGGCCGATTTGATCCTGCGCCACCGACCCCTCATAGAATCGCATCAGCCGAAGAGTTTGGTGAATCGCTGCGGTTACCAACTTCGCGGCGTGCTGGGGGAGCAGGAACTCGACTTGCCGAAACTGCTGTCCGGATCCGAAGGAACGCTGGCGCTGATTACCGAAATCGTTGTGGCAACGCAGCCGTTGCCCAGGCATCGCGGCGTGGTGCTTCTGTTGTTCGATCGGTTGGAGAATGCCGCCCGAGCCGCGACCGAAACGGTGCCTTTGGGGCCAAGCGCCTGTGATCTGATGGACCGGCGGCACTTGAGCCTGGCCCGCGAGAGCGCGGCGTTTTACGACCAATTGATTCCGGCCGAGACCGAAGCGGTGCTGTTGGTCGAATTCGAGGGGGACACGATCGCCGAAGTGCGGAATCGGATGCTCCAGATCATCGACCGGGTGCGGCGGAAGAAGCGGTTGGCGTTTCACGCCTTGCAGACGCAGGACCGTGTCGAGATGGAATGGTACGGCCGGCTCGCACAGAAGGTTGTTCCGACGCTTTACCGGATGAAAGGCCCCAGTCGGCCCATTCCGTTCATCGAGGACCTGGCGGTGCCGCTCGGAGCGCTGGCCGACTTTCTGGTGCGAATGCAGAACGTGCTGAAGCAGCACGAGGTCACGGCGTCGCTGTTTGCACATGCCGGCCATGGCCAGCTCCACATTCGGCCGTTTCTCGATCTGTCGGATCCGGTCGATGCGGCCAAGATGGCTCCCTTGGCCATCGATTTGTACCGTGAAGTGCTCGACGTGGGAGGCACCATCAGCGGCGAACATGCCGACGGTCTGAGCCGCACGGCATTCATCCGGCAGCAATATGGACCGCTGGCCGACGTCTTCGTCGACGTGAAGCGCATTTTCGATCCGCAGAATTTGCTGAACCCGGGCAAGATCGTGAACGGCGATCCGGATGCGCTGGTCCATCACCACCGGGCGATCGGGCTCGCCGCGACCGCGGCTGCCAGCCCGCCTGCTCTCGTGGCGGGAGCCGAATTGGCCCTCGAGGCGGTCCCGGCTTCGCCAATTCAACTGCAACTCCGCTGGACGGCGGCGGAGGTGGCCGAAGTCGCCCGCGATTGCAACGGCTGCGGTGCTTGCCGGTCGCAATTGCCCGACGTGCGGATGTGTCCGATTTTTCGCCTGGCGCCGGCCGAGGAAAGTTCGCCTCGGGCCAAGGCCAACGTGATGCGGGCCGTGTTGGCCGGCAAGCTCGATCCGGCGACGCTTGCCAGCGAGGAGTTCAAGGCCGTGGCCGACCTGTGCGTCAACTGCAAGATGTGCCGACTGGAGTGCCCGGCCAGCATCGACATTCCACGGTTGATGATCGAAGGCAAAGGGGCCTATGTCCGAGTCAACGGCCTTTCGACTTCGGATTGGATCATGTCGCGCATCGACTGGCTGTCGGCGGTTGGAAGCATGCTCCGGCCGATCGCCAATTGGGCCATCGCCGACCGCGGTGCCCGCTGGCTGATCGAAAAAACCCTCGGAATTGCTCAGGGGCGTAAGCTGCCGCGATTTGCCGCGCGTAGTTTTCTGCGCGTGGCCGCCCGGCGGCGTTTGACCCGGGCCACGCGCCGCAGCGGCCGCAAAGTCCTTTATTTCGTCGATACCTATGCCAACTACCACGATCCTCAGCTCGGCGAAGCCTTGGTCGAGGTGATGCAGCATAATGGCATCGCCGTTTACGTCCATCCGGGCCAAACGTCGTCGGCGATGCCGCTGATATCGTTGGGAGCCCTGGGCCGCGCGCAGACGTTGGCCCGGCGCAACATCACCCTGCTGGCCGAGGCGGTTCGCCAGGGTTATCAAATCGTGACGACCGAGCCGTCGGCTGCGCTTGCCCTGCGCGAGGAATATCCGTCGCTGGTCGAAGACGACGACGCCCGAGTCGTGGCCGAGAACACCAGCGAAGCCTGCACTTATTTGTGGAAGCTGCACGAGACCGGCGGACTGCAACTCGATCTGCGGCCGGTCAATGCCACGATTGGCTATCACATGCCCTGTCATCTGCGGGCGCTTCAAGTCGGTTCGCCAGGCGAGAGCTTGCTGCGGCTGATTCCGGGTCTCGTGGTGCAGCGACTGGAAAGTGGCTGTTCGGGGATGGCGGGCACGTTTGGTCTGAAACGCGAAAATTATCGGGCCAGTTTGCGGGCCGGTTGGTCGTTGATCAGCCGGGTGCGCGATCCGGGCATCCAGGTGGGGGCCACCGAATGCAGCACGTGCAAAATACAAATGGAACAGGGGACGCACAAAGCCACGATCCATCCGCTCAAGATCCTGGCCTTGGCCTATGGGCTTATGCCCGAGGCCGCCGATTTGTTTGCCACGCGCAGCGAAGAATTGGTTGTCACATGACGGTACGCGTGTGGCTGTTTGCCGTCGCCAAAGAGTTGGCGCACGCCGATTTCGTGGAGATCGATTTGCCGGCCGGTGCCACCGTGGGCTTGCTCAGAAAGCGACTGCCGGAGTGCTGCGCTTCGCTGGGGCCGCTGGCGAGTTACGTCTTGTTCGCGGTCGACCGTCAGTACGCAAGCGACGACACGATCCTTCGCCCAGAAGCCGAGGTGGCTTGCATCCCGCCGGTCAGTGGTGGTTAAAATCGCTTGAATCGTCGATCTCGGCGCAGTGCTAGTGGCACCGACGGTGGACGAGCGGCGGCAGCGGAGAAGGACGATGGTTGAGATCACCGCGACAGAGATCGATATTTCGGCCCTCCTCGAATCGGTCGCGTCGCCGCTGGCCGGTGCCGTGGTGCTGGTGCTGGGAAAAACGCGCGCGCTGACCGACGACCGCCGGACGTTGTGGCTCGACTACGAATGCTATGCGACGATGGCGCGGGCTCAATTGGCAAGCCTCGAAGTCGATGCCCGTCGCCACTGGCCGATCATCGGTTGTGCGATCGTGCATCGCATTGGCCGCGTCGAGGTTGGAGAGACGAGCGTTGCCGTGGCGGTCAGTTCGCCTCACCGTGGCCAAAGCTTCGAAGCCGCTCAATGGCTGCTCGACACGATCAAACAGGTGGCCGCGATCTGGAAACAGGAACATTGGGCCGACGGCACCAGCCAATGGGTGCATCCGGGCATGCCACCGGTCGGCGGAGAAAGCAAATCGTCGTGAGGATTGGGCCTGATTGCCCGCGAGTCGGCCGGCGGTGGTGCGATCCATCAGGAAATCGTTGGTTGAAATCCGTTTTGTTTATTGGCACCGTAAGTTGAGACGGAAAGTTGTCGTTGCTACCGCGCGTTTATCTGGATAATGCGGCCACGAGTTGGCCAAAGCCCCCGGCCGTTTACGCAGCGGTCGAGAATGCGATGCGCCGACTGGGGGCCGGCGCCGGGCGCAGTCCGTACGCCGAGGCGACCGAGGCCACTCGTAGCGTGGAAGCGGCACGCCGGGCCTGCGCCCGGCTGCTGGGCATACTGGAGCCGTCTCGGCTGATCTTCACCTCCAATGGCACCAGCGCGCTCAATCTGGCCATCCACGGAATTCTGCGGCCGGGCGATAATGTCGTGACGACCGTCGTCGAGCACAATTCCGTCTTGCGACCGTTGACCGCTTGGCGCGATCGCGGCGAGATCACGCTCACCTATGTTCCCTGCGATGGCTCGGGCTGCGTTGATCCGGACGACGTGCGCCGCGCCATCGAACCCACGACTCGGCTGATCGCCGTCTCGCATGCCTCGAACGTTACGGGCGCGATCCAGCCCATTGCTCATATCGCCACACTGGCGCGCGAGCGCGGCGTGCGCACGTTGGTCGATGCCGCCCAAACGGCTGGCCATTTGCCGATCGACGTCGTGCAGTTGGGCGTCGATCTGTTGGCGACGTCGGGTCACAAGGGACTGCTGGGGCCACTTGGAACCGGCCTGCTCTACATTTGCCCCGGCCTGGAGAACCTGATCGACGCCGTGGAGCAAGGGGGGACCGGCACGCGCAGCGATGAAGACCGGCAACCGACGACCATGCCCGACAAGTATGAATCGGGCAATGCCAATGTGCCGGCGATCCTTGGGCTGGGAGCGGCCATTGAATACCTTGCCGGACGTGGAGTGTCGGTCTGGCACACGCAGTTTCAGATGCAGTTGGAGCGACTCCGCGGGGGATTGGTACAGATCCCTGGACTGCGGCTTTTCGGCCCGCCGGCGGCGGGTGATAGCGTGGCACTGGTCAGTCTGACGATCGAGGGTTATGATCCACAAGAAGTAGCGGCGGTGCTGGATTCGACCTTCCACATTCAGGTCCGCCCAGGTTTGCATTGCGCGCCGCTGATGCATCGCGCCTTGGGGACCCTCGATCAAGGGGGCACGGTGCGATTGAGCCTGGGCCACTTTACGACGGCCGAAGAAGTCGATGCGGTTCTGGCGGCGCTGGGCGAATTGGCCTCGAGTTGAAGGTGTCAATCGGCAATGAGTGCAAAACCTTGGTTCCAGGCCGGCTTGCGATTCGAGTGCTCCCAGTGTGGTGATTGCTGCACCGGCGCGCCCGGCTATGTGTGGGTGAATCGCGAAGAAATCGCCGCACTGGCCGCGAAGATCGGGATGGAAGTTGCCGCCTTCGAAAAGCGCTACGTGCGCAGCGTGGGCGTTCGCAAAAGCCTGGTCGAGTTGGAGAGCGGGGATTGCGTCTTTTTCGACGGCGAAAAGCGCAAATGCACCGTCTACGAAGCGCGTCCCAGGCAGTGCCGTAGCTGGCCCTTTTGGGAATCGAATGTCCGCACACCGCAAGCCTGGGAGCAAACGTGCCAGGTCTGCCCTGGCAGCGGTAAGGGGAAGCTGGTCCCCCCCGACCAGATCTTGCATCAAGTGAGCATGATTCGCATCTGAATCGCGTTTGGCTTGGCTCTCGCAGCTCACTGGCGATGCACTTTACCGCCCGACGGCGCGCAGGGCCATCGCCCTATTCCGCAGCGCATTCGTGCCGCAGCGCATTCGTGCCGCAGCGCATTCGTGCCGCAGAGCAGCCGTGCCGCAGGGTAACAGTGCCTGCAGACCAGCAGGCCTCGACAGCTTTCCGAATGCGGGGGTTTTTCGGGTTAGCTCAAGTTTGCCGATCAGGCAGCCGATACCACTGGGCAAGCAGATCGAGTGCCTCGCGTGCGGACCAGCACGGCTGTCGATCGCGGTGAGGTCCTGCGAGGGTATTGCGAGTAGAAGGGTAGATTCTTCTGCAAGTTCTTTGAGTGATGATGGTTACGCCGCGAACTCGGCTTCCTGGTCGCGGCCGGAAAACGATAAGCTCTTTGAAAATTTGAAGTTGCGTCGATTTCTCCTGGTTGGAGAGATGATTCGGGTCGCGCTTCGCGAATCCCGGGAAACGCAGTTCGAGGCGCCTGGCAGGATCATTTAAGCTTGACTGTAGTTCTTATGCCATTTACACTTGGAGCATGACAGGGCCGGCCGAATACGCCATTTTTGCTTGGCCGTTCGGCACCGCTTTTCTCACAGGAGATCCGCGTCGTGACCAAGAAAGAAATCGTCAAAACCATTTCCGACGAGATTGGGCTCACCCAACTCAAAACGAAGGAGATCGTCCAAAAGACCTTCGATGCCATTGTCGAAACCCTGGTTGACGAACGTCGCATCGAGTTGCGGAATTTTGGCGTGTTTGAAGTCAAGAAGCGCGCGGCACGCAAAGCCCGTAATCCGCGAACCGGGGCCAAGGTTTACGTCCCCGAGAAGTTCGTCGTGACGTTCAAGCCGGGCAAGGAAATGGAAGAACGCGTGCGAGAGCTGGAACGACAGGCGGCAGCAGCCCGGGCGGCCACCGTGGGCCAAAGTCTGCCGGGCGAAGATGGCAGCAGCGAAAAGCCTGCCAGCAATTCGAGTTATAGCAACCAAAACGACTAGCAGCGATGCGATAGCTGGGCGATCGATGCCGTGGGGAAACGGGCGCAAGCATGCGTCCGGCGAGTGCGAGACTGCTATCGACCGACCCATGCTAAATCATTACCATTCGCGACGTTTTCACATCTAACACATCTCGCAGGCAGGCCAGGCTTTCGCTGGTGGCCGTCGGCGGCCATTCAATACAGAAGCGTGGTTCGCGGGCAAATTGCTAAATCACTGGTCGCCTTGTTTGTGGCTCGCTCGGCGTTTTACGTGTGGCGGCCACTCGGAAGCGATAGCGATCGGTGCGCTGAATCGCGGCGATGCCACGCGGCAGCGCGCGGCGAAGTGATGGACCGGCAGAGTAGCCGGGGCAGCAAGGACGTTTTTTGCTGCCGCGGCGGGCCTCCGCAATGAATTGGATCACGTTTCACGGAGGAATCGTGTGATGCGCAGCTTCATGCTGACTGTAACCCTGGCCGCATGCCTGAGCACGAGCTCGGGGTGCGTCGTGCCGATTTATTCGGGCGATCCAGCGTTGCGCACCCAAGAGTTGATTTTCACGTCGGAAAACTTGCGCGTCATTGTCGAGGAATGGCAGCGGATTTGGTTCCTCGACCAGCCGTCGCATCTGACTCCCTTCCGTACGCACGGGGGAATCATCTAACCGTATCCTGGCATACCTTCGGGGACTCTCTATTCACGGCACTCCGCAGTGCCGCCGCGACTCCATCGGCTCGGAGCAGGTCTGAGCCACTTCTGTGCGGAAGAGCAGCCGACGCGATCCAAGGTTCGGCACCTTTCGGGGCCGCGAACCGGGTGCGACCGGACGCGTGTCGGATATGCCACCCCCGTAGTCGTCGACCACCGCTGGCGATACATTGGGCAGCGGGGTTTGGTCTCGGAAGTAAACTGCCGAGAAACGACATTCATTGCCTGCTGGATCGCGAGATCGTGAACTGCCCAGATATCGACCTTCGAGTGCGGCTCGGCCGACTCGAATTGGCCAATCCGATCATGGTCGCCTCCGGCACTTTCGGTTATGCCCGAGAGATGGCCGGCCTGATCGACCTCAAGCGTCTCGGCGCAATTCTGCCCAAGACGATAACGGCCCACCCGCGACCGGGCAACAAACCGTGGCGAACGGTCGAGACCCCGTCGGGCATGCTCAACTCGATCGGCTTGGACAACGACGGCATCGAAGCATTCATCGCCCACCACCTTCCGTATCTGGCGGGCCTAGGCACAGCGATCGTTGTGAGCATCGCCGCCCACGACTACGACGAGTTTGTGGCGATGGCCCAGCGGCTCGACGCTGCCCAAGGATTGACGGCGATCGAATTGAATCTTTCCTGCCCCAACGTGTCGGGCGGAGTCGATTTTGGTACCGACGCCGGCATGTGTCGGCGGGTGGTGGCAGGAGTGCGAGCTGCTTGTCGGTGGCCGATCCTGGCCAAGCTGACGCCGAACGTCACCGACCTGGCGTCGATTGCCAAGGCCGCCGCCGAGGGCGGGGCCGATGCGATCTCGGTCATCAATACGTGCCTGGGCATGGCTGTCGATTGGCGGCGGCGGCGGCCGTTGCTGGGCAATGTGCTGGGTGGATTGAGCGGCCCGGCGATCAAGCCGATTGCGCTGCGCGCCGTCTATCAGGTGGCCCGCGCCGTCACGATTCCGGTGGTTGGGATCGGCGGCATTGCCACGGTCGACGACGTCATGGAGTTTGCCGTTGCAGGAGCGTCGGCAGTGCAGATCGGGACGGCAAATTTCTACGATCCGCTCACGACGATGACGATTCTCGACCGGCTGCCGGCGGCGGTGGCTGAACTCAACAGTTCTGGTTTTGCCGACGTTGTCGGCACGCTCACGACTTGACCCGAGAGGCGAGTAGATCTTCTCATGCGTGTACTTTCCGGCATCCAGCCGACAGGCCGTTTCCACTGGGGCAATTACTTCGGAGCGATCCGCCAATACATCGATCTGCAAGGCGAAGACGAGGCCTACTACTTCATCGCCAACCTGCACGCGCTGACGACGGTGCGCGATCCCAAAGCACTGGCCGATCTGACGCTCGACGCGGCGATCGATCTCTTGGCCTTGGGTCTCGATCCGACGCGGGCCGTATTGTTTGTCCAGTCCGACGTGCCCGAGGTTTCCGAACTCTGTTGGTTGTTGATGACCGGCGCGCCGATGGGTCTGTTGGAACGCTGCCATGCCTACAAGGACAAAAAGGCCAAGGGTTTGCCGGCCGACGCGGGACTGTTCACCTATCCGGTGCTGATGGCGGCCGACATTCTGGCCTACGACGCCGACACGGTGCCGGTGGGCGAAGACCAGATCCAGCACATCGAGGTTTGCCGCGATCTGGCGGTCAGTTTCAATCATCATTTCGGCCAGACGTTCGTGCTGCCGAAAGCGAAAATTCTCGATGCCTCGGCCAAAGTTCCCGGCCTCGACGGCGAGAAGATGTCGAAGAGCTACAATAACACGCTGGAGGTCTTCGAAGATCCGAAAGTCGAGCGGAAGAAGATCATGCGGATCACCACCGACTCGCGGCCGCTCGATCAGCCGAAAGCGCCCGAGACGGATCATCTGTTTCAGCTCTATTCATTGGTGGCCACCGATGAAGAGCGCGAAACGATGGCGGCGCTCTATCGTCGCGGTGGATTTGGTTATGGCGAGGTAAAGAAAGCTTTGGCCGACGCGGCCGACCGGTACTTTGGTCCGGCCCGGGCTCGCCGGGCCGAATTGGCCGCTGACCCCGCCGCGATCCGAAAGATTCTGGCCAACGGAGCGGTGCGTGCCCGACGCAAGGCGGCCGTGGTGCTGAAGCGGGCGCAAACCGCGTGCGGGCTAATCGGCGCCGGTTAGGGCGCGCAGGAGCAAAACGTGGTCTCGACGGATTCCGATCCCCAATCCAACGGTCTCTCGACTCACGATCGATCGGAGAAGTCCGTGCCCAGTTCCCTGCTGGCGGACCGAAGGATCGGTCAGCTCGCGCTGGCAATCCTGCTCGCCGCACTGGCGACTTTGCTGATCGGCTGGCTGGCGTTTTTGATCTCGCGGGCCGGCGTGGCACCGGCGGTGCTGTTTCCGATCGGCACGGGCCTGGCCGTGGGGGCTGCCCAGACGGTCATCCAGCGAAAACTGGATTTGTCGCTACCTTGGTTTGGGGCGGCCATCTTGGGCCTCTTGTGCGGAGCCCTGGCGGTCGCCACCGAGGACTTCTCGGGCTATCGGGACTATGTGGGCAGGTATGCTGAAGTTCAACGTGGCGACCGCCTGGCGTCGATCGTTTCGTCGACAACGGACCATTGGCAACCTGTTGGGTTTCTCGCCTATCTGTCGGCCGTGATCCGCCGCGATCCGGTCTGGTGGTCGGTCGACGCGGTGCTGACGCCGCTGGCTGCGGCCGCTGCGGCCGCTGTCGCCGCGGCGACGAGCCGCCGGGCCAGAATTGCGGCTGCACCATCGCCTGGCCCAGAGCAACCTCCTCCCAGCCCTGGTTCCGTTTGACACGGGGGCGCAAATTGCGGTGAAGGGCGTATCTCGGTTGTTTGCTCGAATGACCGCTGGGCGAATGCGCCGAGCAATGCCGAAAGCAAGAAAGCTGATATTCCCAAAGGGTTTCGGAGTGGTTTATCAGCACAATTCGGCCTTGGCGGAGTCACCGCTATCTGGCTACAATCCCCCCCGCTCAAATGAAGCGAGCCGATCGGCTGGCTGGCTTTGCAAGCCACGCACTGGCGCCCAAGGATGGGCGCTCCCGCCCGAACGGATTACGCACACCTCAAGGCATGGAGGCCCAAGTCATGGACAAACTCATCGTTGTTGGCGCTGACACCGGCGCCGGCGCCGGCGTTGCCCAGACGCTCAAGGATCGCTGTGAAGTCCTCGGGATCGCCTTCCGCGGCGACTCCGACGACGAAGGCTATGCGACCCAATGCCTCCGCCCTGGTGATTGTGGCGGCCTCGTGGCGGCGGTCGAAGCGTTTGAGCCCGACTGCCTGATTTATGCCGGCTCGCTGTCGGCGGCAAACTGGGATTTGCCGGCCAACGACTCCGCCTGGGAGCACGAGCCCGCGATGGCCGAGTGCCTGGTGGCGGCCAGTCGGCGTCTGAACGCCAAATTGATCGCGATTTCGAGTGACGCGGTATTCGCCGGCCCGAAGCTGTTTCATGAAGAAAGCGAGCCGACCACGTCAACCCATCCGGCAGCCAACGCGATCGTGCAATGGGAGCAGATTTTGACCGCCGGCGGCGCGCTGGTGGCGCGAACTCATGTTTATGGCTGGGCGCCGGCGGGAGTCGAGCCGGGATTGGTCGAACGCATCGCGCAGTCGCTCATGGATGCCGCGGCGCTGCCTGTCGATGGATGGCGTTATGCCACGCCGATTCTGGCCACCGATCTGGCGGAATTCCTGTGGCGGGGAGCCGATCGCAATCTCGCGGGGCTGTACCATCTGAGCGGAGCCGAGCGAACCAATCCCTTCCGGTTGGCGAGTGAACTGGCCTCGATTCTGGGGCTGTCGATGCCGCGGAATCTGAACGTTCATCTTACGCCGCCGGTCGATAACGGTTGGCTGCTCGAAACGTCGCTCGACAGCCGTCGCGCGCGAAGAGCTTTGGACGTGCCGCTGCCGATGCTGCGTGAAGGACTCGGGCGCTTTGCCGAGCAACAAGCCGCCGGTCGGAGGCGAGATTCGGCAACGCAAGAACCGCTGGCCCAGCAAGCCGCCTGAGTTGCCCCGCAGCAAGTTCAACGGGGCGGCGCGATGCCAAGTGCCTCGTATAGGCGAGAATCGGCCAGGCTGTCGATGACCAACGAGGCCGCCTGAAAGTCGTGCCGCCGACTGTGGCCCCCCGGCACCGCCACGGCGAACGTCCCCGCGCGAATCGCGGCCTGGCAGCCGTTGTAGCTGTCTTCGAGCACGAGCAAATCGGCCGGTGGCACACCGAATCGCTTGGCGGCCTTCAAATAGATTTCGGGGTGCGGCTTTCCCTCGACGATGTCTTCGCTGGTCAGGATGAACTGAAAGCGAGGGGCAAGGTTGAATCGGCCCAGCACCTTGGTGACAAAGGCCGGGCCGCTGCTGGTCGCGATGGACTTGGGGATTCCGGCTGCTTCCAATGCGGCAAGTAGTTCGACCAGCCCTGGCATGCAGGCCAGCCGCTCCCGAAGAATCTCGGCGAAAATCACATCGGTTTCGCTGGAGAGCTCCTCGATGGTCGCGTCGAGCGCGTGCCAGCGGATCATGATGTCGAGCGAAACCCGGGCGGGACGGCCCATCATCTCGTCGAGGAGTTCGGCTTCGAACGGTTTTCCGCGGCGGCGCAGAAGTTCCGTTCCGACGAGTTGATAAAGCTCTTCGGTGTTGACCATCAGGCCGTCCAGGTCGAAAACCACGGCCCGGGGACGACATCGAGCAGGTGCAGGCATGGGTGGAAACAGGGGAAGGAGACGCGGCGGGTCAGTGCAGCCCGTAGTGTACGCGCTCGCACAAATCGAGAAAATGGGGTGCACCGCCGCCGGCCAAGGTTCTTCAGGCGGGGGCCGGCTCGGGGATGGCTGCCGGCGGACACTCTTCGGCCCCAGCCTGCGGAGGATTCGCTGGCACTTCGTCCGCCGATGACCCGCGGCGGAACCTGCGCACGACTGGCGAGAGCAGTTCGTAGGCTTTGAGCAGGGGCGCGCCGAGCGGATGCAAAGCGACAAGCGTGCGGACCACCGGATAATCGCCAGTGCTGAAATCCCGGGTTGCTCGGCTGCTGGGGCCAAGGAAATCGATTTGCCGCATCTCGGGATCGGCAAGAAATCGCTCGACCAGCAACGCCCGCAACAATTGACCGGGACTCAGGCGGCGAACCGTTTCGTCGTACGCGACTTTGAGCGGAAAGTAGGTTCCCTTTCCCTGCCAGCCATATTCGAATGCGATCGGGCGATCACGATATTCGAGAAACACCAATCGCAGTTCGCCGGTTGCAGCGAAGTGCCGCGCCTGACGAAGATAGAAATCAAACATCGGCGGATTCTTGAGCACCGAAGTGCCTGCTCGCCCTTTCCATCCGTCGTCTTCGATCGCGAAGCCGCACTGCAGCCAGGCAGGCAATTCATCGGGCGGAAGCCGATCGAACACGCACAGCCTGGCGTCCGTGCCGGCTCGGGTGGTCAGACGGCGGATCTGTCGCCGATGATTGTAGGTGCGACCGGCCAGGTAGGAGGACCAATCGCCGCCGACATCGATTTGATCGACGCGACATCGGGGCCGAGTCAAAGCCGCGATACGGGCTCTCTCGAGCGCGCAGCCGAAGTTCCGCCAGGCGAGATTCTCCGGCAGCACGGCATCCAGTCGCAGCAGCGGCCAGCCGAGACGTTGCAAGCCGCGGACCAGGCAATCCAAGGCCGGCTGCGGATCGGCGGTCGCATCGACCAGCAGCGTACCGGCCGACGACCAGCAGTTGCCCGGCAACACGCCGATTCGTAGCGGACGAGGCCCTCGGCCGAGCAAAGGCAGGGCCGCGACCAGTTCGCCTTGGTTGTGAACGACTACGGCGCCAAGCGCCGCGCGCGGCGCAAAATGTTCGATCCACTCGGCCAAGGGTTCGGCCCGCGCCGATGGATTTGCGCAATGGCTTCTTTGCCAAAGTTCATCCCAAGCGGGGGCTGCGTGGCGCAGATCGCCGATCGATTCGAGCAACTGAAAATCGAAATCAGGCACGACCTTCTCCTCGCCGGCGGCCGAAGTCTCCACGAGAAAGCATGGCATGCGCGCGGCCGGTACCGATCGGTCCATCGACCATTCTCACGCGGAACTGGCAAACGACCAGGGAGAGGGATGGCGATAACCGTCAAATCCGCGCTGACCGTACCGCGTGATGGCTCGGCCGGCCAGGCGACCGATGCGCTTTTCAGCTCGGCGGCTCGAGCGCCAGGGCAGCCAGTTCGGCCAGGATCATGGCCGTCGCACCCCAGATGACGTGCCCTTGATAACGGAGTGCCGGCACTTGGAAAGCGACCCCCTGGTCTTGCCAGACTTCGACCGTGGTGGTTTTGGGATCCAGCAGCACGGCCAGCGGCAACGCGACCAGCTCGGCGACTTCGGCCGGATTGGGTTGCCAGTTGGGCCGCGACCGAGTGACAGCCAACCAAGGAGTGATCGAGTAGTTGCTGCGGAAGAGATAAATCGGCGACAACTCGCCGAGAAGTTCGATCGAGCGGGCGTCGACTCCCAGTTCTTCGTTGAGTTCGCGAATGGCTGCCAGTTCGCTCGATTCGCCCGGTTCGACCGCCCCGCCTGGAAGGCTGATCTGGCCGGCGTGGTCGGCCAGATAGTCGGGGCGCAACGTCAAGGGAAGATGCCAGGCTCCTTCGTCGCAGTACAGCAGCACCAAGACCGCGGCCGGTCGCGCGCTGGCAGGGGGCGGACCAAAGTGGCGTCCGTAGGCGGCTTGTGGTTGGTAGAGCGATTGAACCGCGGCACCGGGCAAAGATCGCTTGAGGCGTCCGGCCAAGCGCTGAGGCAAGCCCGGTTCGTGGGATGGATCGATTCGCGGAGTGCTGTTCACGAACTGGCGGCTCCGGTGCAAACGAGCCGTGCGCGGCGGCGCGTTACGGCGATGGCTTGGGTAATTGTTTGGTCGATGCTTTGGGTGCTGGCGGCAAGCGGTAGACGACGTATGCCGGATTTGGCGGACCGATGCGCTCGAGCGCCAACATCGGGTCGGGTGGGGCGATGACGTAATCGGCGTGATATTTCCGGCCCAGTGCTTCCAAACGCGTTCTTCCCAGCTCGGCCAGCGAAGCATATCCTTCGGCGTCCGTTCCGGCGGGCCGCTGCCGATAGAGATCGTTGAGTCGCTGCCACCACTCGACAATGCCGACGGCATCCTGGGGAATGTCTTTGTAGCCGACCACCTCGGCCCGTCCGGCATACCAGTGAAACGATTGGGTGTTGCGCGGCGTCAGAAAGAGGGCGTCGGGCGGAGTATTGGCGGCCACCCAGGCGCAGATGTCGCGCCAGGCCGCGAGGTTAACAACCGATTTGTCGGCCGGCGGTCGGAGGTTGCGCTGACGGTCGACGACGACGATCCCCAAGGGGATTGCGGCCAAAAGCATCGCCACGAGCAAACCCCACTGGGCCCAGGCGGGCCGGTAACGCTCGAAGAGCGCCAGGAGACGAATGGTTTCCAGGGCTGCGCCCAAGGGGACCAGGACATCGGCCATGCGAAACCAGTAGTAACGCAGCAGGGTGGCTGCCTCGGCGTCGTGGCCGGCCGTGAGCCAGGCGATGAGGCAACCGGTGAGGCTCATGCCGATCGACGCCCCCACGAACCAGCGGACCCGTCGATCGCCGCGGTCGGCCGGGACAAGCCGGCAGAGCATCAGCCAGATGCCAACCAGCAGAATATGGCGAAAGACAAAGTGCAGAGCGAAGGTCTGAGGCACTAAGTGATGCGGCAAGCGATTGAAGACGTAAATCCGGCTGGCCTCGCGCACCACCGCCGGATCGACACCCCAGTTGAGCCACAGGACCGGAACCAGGCCAGGAAGTGCCAACAGCAGACCCAAGACGAGCGAAAGCAGGGTTTCGCCGAGTGGTGGACGCTTTCGGCCGGCGGCCAGCCAAGCCACGGCCGCCGCCACCACCGACCAACCGCCAATCAGCGCATGGAAGGCGCTGGCGACTCCCAGAAGCAGCCAAACCGCTCGCCACCGGCCCCGGACAAGAGCTGAGAGCGCAAGCAGGACGAAGACGTACGCCAGGCCCTTGGCTTCGAGGCCACCGATCATCCATTCGCCGGCCATGTGCATCTGGCTGGCGGCCGCGACGAACAGGGCCGCCGAAAGGATGGCGTAGAGAAACTTGGGGACCAGGAGGAAACTGAGCCGCTGCCAGGCCCAGGCCAGCAATCCCCAGGTCACCACCCGGCCGCACCAGGCGGTGGCCGGAAGGCTGAGAAAACGTGTCAGCCAACCACAGGTCCAGTAGAAGACTTGATGGGCGTCTTCCGAATCGAGAAACAAGTCGCCGGGGCACCAACTCGGATTCCAATAATGTTTGGCCTTGGTGAGGTAATGGGTTTCGTTGACTTCCGGCACGGGCCAGGCGGCGTAGATGAAGAAGACGAGAAAAATCAAGCCGACCTCGACGATTGCCTGCCGATGGCGGATCGCGAGGGGGAAACGGGCCTCTGGCTCGGAGGATGTGGTGCTCATGGGTCCTGTAGCCTAACTCAGCGGGCGGTCGGAGTGTAGCGGAAGTTGGCCGGCAGGACGACCCGGCGGAGTGCGCGGTCGGCCAGTCTTCCGTGGACGCGTGCCCCTTGCAAAGCCCCCGCCGCGCCACCTATTATTCTTGACGAATCTGCCTGGTTGGGCGGCGTCGCACATTCATCTTGATGGAAAGGGAAGCACGATGCCCCAACATTCACCCGGCCGGCGACTGCGAGAGGCGGTGGCCGACGTCACGATCCAGATTCCGGGGGCGTTCAACGCTCTGGTTGCCCGGATGGCCGAGGATGCAGGATTTGACGCTGTTTATCTGTCGGGAGCCGCCCTTTCGGCCGGCACGTTGGCGCTGCCGGACGTCGGTTTGTTTTCTCTGACCGAACTGGCGACTCAGGCCTCTTATATCACGCGTCGCGTGCAAATCCCGCTGATTGTCGACGCCGACACTGGTTTTGGCGGACCGGTGAATGTGGAGCGGACGGTTCGCGAGCTGGAGGCGGCGGGCGTGGCCGCCATTCAATTGGAAGATCAGGAACTGCCGAAGCGCTGTGGCCATCTGTCGGGCAAGCGGCTGGTCGAGCCGGCCGAGATGTGCGCCAAGCTGCGCGCGGCCGCGGCTTCCCGGCAGGATGCCGACCTGGTGATTCTGGCCCGGACCGACGCCGCATCGGTCACCGGCGTCGACGACGCGATCGAACGAGCCAAGCGGTATTTGGAGGCGGGAGCCGATTGGATTTTTCCAGAGGCGCTGGCGACGCGCGGCGATTTTGAACGCTTCGCCCAGGCGATCGACGCGCCGCTGTTGGCGAATATGACTGAGTTCGGAAAAAGTCCGCTGTTGTCGCTGGAAGAGCTCGCCGATTTGGGCTATGCGGCGGTCCTTTATCCCGTCACGCTGTTACGAGTGGCGATGAAGGCGGTGGAAGCGGCCCTGGCCACGGTGGCCAACGATGGGACGCAAGCCGAACTGCTCGACTTGATGCAAACGCGGCAGGAGCTTTACGACATGCTCGGTTATGAGGACTACGAAGCCCGCGACCGCGCTTACTTTCAAGCAGCAGCAATGCCCGAACGGAAACCATGACCGAACCGATTTACAGTCCTGGCCTGGAAGGTGTCGTGGCCGGCGAGACCGCCATCAGCACGATCACCGGGGGCTTGGAATACCGCGGCTATTCGGTCGACGAGCTGGCCCGGCATGCATCGTTCGAAGAAGTGGCCTTTTTGCTGCTGCACGGCGAATTGCCGACAGGCGAGCAATTGGCCGCGCTTTCCAAGCGGTTGCACGAGGCGGCACACCTGGCCGGGCCACTGGTCGAATTGCTGCGCGAGATTCCGGCTTCGGCACCGCTGATGGACGTGATGCGCACCGGGGCCAGCGCGCTGGCACATTGGGACGAAGAGGCAGGCGACAACAGTCACGAGGCGAACGTTCGCAAGGCCGAGCGCCGGGTGGCCCAGTTGCCCGTGCTGTTGGCGGCCCGGCATCGATTGATGCAAGGCAAGGAACCGGTGCCCATCGACGAACGTCTTTCGCTGGCCGGCAATCTGCTGTGGATGTTGTTTCGGGAGGAGCCGAGCGAGCGGATGGTGCGGGCGATGGATGTGTCGCTCGTTCTGTACGCGGAGCACGAGTACAACGCTTCGACATTCACGGCCCGCGTGGTGGCGTCGACTCTGTCCGATCTCGATTCAGCCATCACCGCCGCGATCGGAGCGCTCAAGGGTCCGCTGCACGGCGGCGCCAACGAGCAAGTGATGCACGTGCTCAAGGAAGTGGGGAGTGCCGCAAAGGCCGAAGCCTGGGTGCGGGGGGCGCTGGCACGCAAGCAGCGGATCATGGGATTTGGTCATCGCGTTTACAAGACCGGCGATCCGCGAGCGACCCTGCTCAAGGATCTGTGCGGCGAGTTGGCGGAGGAAACCGGCAACCAGGACATGGAAAAAATGGCCGACACGATCGAAACGATCGTGGTCCAAGAAAAGAAGTTGCCGCCGAATCTCGATTGGCCGAGCGCCCGGTTGTATTACTACATGGGCTTGCCGGTTGAGCTCTATACTCCGCTGTTTGTCGTGAGCCGCGTCACCGGCTGGGGCGCGCACGTGATCGAGCAACTCGATCACAACCGGCTGATTCGACCGCGGGCCAATTATATTGGCGTACCCCCGCGGGCCTGGACGCCACTGGACAAGCGGTAGCAAGGCGCGGGTGATTTATGCCGCGCGCGTGACCCGCAAGGCGCCCGTCGACTCAAAAGGGAAGCGGCTGGCCTTTGCCGTTGGCCCGGGCGAGTTCGAGCAGTTTGGCGGCCAGAGCGACATCCTCGATCGCCAGGCCGACGGACTTGAACAGGACGATGCTGTCGCGGGTGTTGCGGCCGACAGCGGTTCCGTTGACAACGCCCGCCAGGTCGACGGCGCGGTTCCAGTCGAAGACGCCGCTTTCCAAAGGCCCGACAAACTCACCGGCTTCCAAACGGCAGGCTTTGACGCTGTCGCAGACGATGTTGTCGGCCCGGCGCACGACGTGGGAGTCGACTTCGGCCCGCGTGGCCCAGTTGCTGCCAATGGCACACACGAGTGCTCCTTCGGCCAGACACTGACCGTCGAAGACCGGGGTCGCGCTGCTGGTTGCCGTGACGACGATCGGCAATTCTTCGGCCGCCTCTTGCGGGCGGTCGACCGGGCGGACTTCGAATCGCAGCCGAGCCGACATCTCGTCGGCAAATTTTTGCCGGCTGCCCGCCGTCCGGCTGTAGACGTAGGCCATGCTCAATGGACGAACCGTGGCGACGGCTTCCAACTGGGTGCGGGCTTGCCGCCCGGCACCGAACACGCCGACCTCGCTGGCCCGCGGCAGGGCCAACCACTCGACCGCTACGCCGGTGGTTGCTCCGGTGCGCAATTGGCCCAACCGATCGGCTTCGATCAAGGCCTCGCAACGGCCGGTGACGGCGTCGTGCAGTCCGACCAGAAACTTGGCTCCCGATTGCGTGGTGGTGTAGATTTTCCAGCCGACGAAACCGAGATAGGAGGCGGTGGCGCTGAGACTGTGGAGCACGATTCCGGGCGCGCGGGCGCGGACGCGTGGGACATTGTCGGCGTGGCCCGCTCCGAGCTGGCGGAAGGCTTCGCGAACGACATCGATGGCCATCGGCATGTCGAGCAGTTGCTGAACGTCGGCCTCGGTCAGATAGACGGCGGACATAGTGGCAGTGCTTTTTTCTGGCAAAAAGAATGGGATCGACCAGCGATTCCGCCGCTCGGCCGAGGCACGACCGGCGCCGGCGTATTCTAGCGCAGTCGCCAGCGGCGGGCCACCGTCAAATCGGTTCGATGCCGAGGAGCGTCTGCTCGCGGCCCTCAAAACCGGCGTGGCCTTCCGTTTCAGGTCAGCGAGGATTATGAAATCCTCGGCTTTTCGTGGCGATGACGAGCAAATGATGGACAGGCCGTGAGCGAGCAACTAATTTCAAGCTAGTGGGGAATATTCTCCGTCGGGTGGCGGGAACGTGCCCCCCGAAAAAAATCTTGGACAGACCGGCAGATCTTGGATCAAGCCTGTGGATCGTCGCCAATTCTTACGCTGGGGCAGTTTGGGCGTTTGCTCGGCGGCGGTGCCGAGTCTGCTTGACGCCATCGGTGGCGGTCTGCATCGACCGGGCCTCGCATCGGCCAGCCGCGGGGCGCCGGCCTTCAGCGTGATTCCGGTCGTCGGAGATGGCCGCTGGATTTGGAAGGATCCGCCGGTCGGCCAAACCGGCTACCTGGAGCCGCGACCGTACCAATTGAGCGTTGGAATCGAATTGGAAGGGACCGGCGACGCGAGCGACCTGCGCGCGACGACCCCGGTGCCGGTGGCCCATCCGGAACAAAAAATCGACGAGTTGCGGATCGAAACGCAGGGTTGCGAGGCGGTGGTACGCGAGCTGGCGCCGGGAGCTGCCCAACTCTTTTTGTCGGCCGCCAGTCTGGCCAAGGGGGACGTGGCAACGGCGGTGGCGCATTACAAGCTGACGCTGCTTAAGCAGTATCACGCCTACCAGCGCGATCAATTTCCGGCGCGCCAAAAACCTCCTGCCGATGTTCGCAAAGCCTATTTACAAGACAGTCCCGGCATTCAAACCGGCGCGCCTGCCGTGCGTGCGCTGGCCAAGCAGTTGACCGCGGGTGTCACCCATCCTTGGGATATGGCGCAGCGGTTTGCCGACTGGATACCTGAGAATATCCATCCGCAGCTCGGATCCTACACCGGTGTCACCACGGCCTTGGAAACCCGCCAAGGCGATTGCGAAGAAATGGCCGCGGTATTCGTGGCCCTGTGCCGCAGCATGAACATTCCGGCACGGCTGGTCTGGGTGCCCAACCACAATTGGGCGGAATTCTATCTCGCCGACGAAAAAGAGACCGGCCATTGGATTCCGGTCCACACGGCCTGCTACTCGTGGTTCGGTTGGACGGGTGCCCACGAACTGGTGTTGCAAAAAGGGGATCGGGCTTACGTTCCCGAGCAACACCGGCGGATCCGGCTGTTGGAAGATTGGTCACAGTGGGGAGGCCGCAAACCGCGATCACGATTCACCGCCGAAATCAAACCGCTGCCTCCGGCCGAAGGCGCGGACGCCGGGCCTGGCCATCGCATCAAGGACGAGCGCGGCGAATGGAAGGTCGTGGGGGACCATCCGATGGATCACTACGCGCGGCGCTAACCGCCGGTGCTCTCGTAACGCGGCATTCCACTCAACGCGGCAAGGCGCGGCGGAAGAAATCGAGCCAATTGCCGTAAAAAATGCCGTCGATGTCGTGGTCGCTATAGCCACGCTGGGCCAAGATCGACTCCAGACGCCTCAGGTCGGCAATCGTCCGCAGATCGCCGGGTGTCTGCTCGGTGCCGTAGCCCCCATCGAGATCGCTGCCGATGGCGGCATGCCGAGCGTTGCCGGCCAGTTGGCAGATATGATCGATCTGGTCGGCCAAGGCCGCCAGGGTCAGACTTTCGGGAAGTGATGTGCCGATCACCCAGCCGGGCCGGAGCATCCAGGCATCGCAGACGACGCCGATGACCGCGTCACGCTCGACAAGCCGCCGGATCTGCTGGTCGGAGAATTGGCGATCGCCTGGTACCAGCGCGCGACAGTTGTTGTGACTGGCCATCACCGGTCCGGAGAACCGATCGAGCGCCTCGAACCAACTCTGATCCGACAGGTGCGTCAGGTCGAGAATCATGCCGACCCGCTCGAACTGCTTGAGCAATTCGACCCCACGGGGCGTGAGCGGGCCATTCTCTCCGGTGCCGACCGAATAATGACTTTGGCCATAGTGTGACATCATTACGCTGCGTAGCCCCTGACGAAACCAGGCTTCGACCTGGCTGGGGTCGACGATCGGATCGGCTCCTTCCATGGCCAGGATATTTCCGATGGGCAGCCGATCGTGCGGCTCGTCGCACCACCGTTTCCAGTGCGCGTCCAACTCGCTGGCGGTGCCGATCATTTGCATCTCGCCCTGCTCGGCCAGCAAGTGGTAGTAAGCCAACTGCCCTTGGGCAACGGCGTACGCGATGCTTTGAGTGCCGTAGTCGAGATCGATCCGGCGGTGACCGGCGGCCGGTTGTACGTGGCGTTTGGCGCGGACGAGCAACGTGCCGAGGCACACGGCGACCCCGGCCTTGCGCATTTCGGGCAGGCTGGTCGTGGCGCGCCCACGGCCGCCGCCGGCGGTCATGCCGGCCTCGCGCTCGTTGATTTGCTCGACCGATTCGGTTTGGTCGCGGTTGTACGAAAGCGCGTTCCAAGACAGATCGAGATGAGAATCGAAGATCAGTCGCATTTACGGTGAGCATCCCGGAGAAAAGGACTCGCGCGGCGGAAACGCGGTAACCACCGACGATCAGGCACACTCGACTTGCTCGTCGACTTCGACCGCCGGATGCCTGCCCGGCAAATCTTCGCTGTACCAACGATCGAGCACTTCGCGCCATTGGCCTGGCTGGCCGACAGCGACGAAGGCATCGCGAACCTCGCGCGATCGAGGGTGCATCTGAGAATACTTGATGCCGAACTTGCGCATGTGCCGGCCGCAGACCTCGGGACCATAAAGCTCGTCGGCCAGCCGGTAATGCTCGGCGATGACCTCGCGCTGCTCGAGCACGCTGGGGGGCTCGGGCAGCGGCAATCCGGCGGCCAACGCCCGGGCCTGCGCAAAAATCCAGGGGTTGCCGATCGCTCCGCGGGCCGCGGTAACTCCGTCGACGCCGGTTTGCGCGATCATGTCGAGGCAGGCCTGGGGCGTAAACAGGTCGCCGCTGCCCAGCACGGTTCGATTGCCGGCGTGCTGTTTCAACTCGCGGAGAAACTCCCAACGGCTCGGTCCGACGTAGCGCTGGGCGACGGTGCGGCCATGCACGGTGATGGCGGCCACTCCGCGCTGAAAAGCGCCGTCGAAGATCCGGTAGAAATTGTCTCGGCTGGCCGCGGTATCATCCAAACCGCGGCGCATTTTGACGGTGACAGGAATCTGGGGGGGAACGGACTCGCGCACCCGGGCCACAATCTCCAGGGCCGTGTCGACCTGACCCAACAGATAGCCGCCACGGCAGCGTCCGAGGACTTTCTTGACCGGGCAGCCGAAATTGATATCAATCACGTCGAAACCGGCCGCGACCAGTCGCTGGGCGGCGGGGGCAAAATCATCGGGATTGGCTCCCATCAGTTGTGCGCCGACGGGATGTTCTTCGTCGGTGACGCGCAAATAGCGGTCGGCACGCTTGCCGCGGCTGACTTGGACGACAAACTGGTCCAGCAGGACTTCGCACAGCGTGTAGGGGGCTCCGAGCCGGCGAGCGATCACCCGCATGGCCCAATCGCTGTAGCCGCTCAGCGCGGCCTGGACGACGGGAAAATCGAGTTCGATGCGGCCGAGCCGCAAGGGAGGGAGCGTGGACATGCCGTCGATTCTGCCGGCCAGGGTGCCCGGGGGTCAAGAGACAAACCGCTTGACCGAATGCCCTGGGGAGTCGGAATAGCCCGTTTTATTGGTTGCTTGGGGACTCGTTGACCCGACGAGGAAAAACGAGGAAACTCAGGCAAACCAATTCCAAAGGGCGGAGACCGTCATGGCCGACAAGCATTGGACACTCATCGAACCGGGCTCGGGAGGCAAGAATCCTGAGTTCTCGCTCACCGCGGCGGAGCTGGGCATCGCGGGCCACGATTTTCATGTCCGACAGTCGCGACTGCGAGGCGGCCTGCAAGAGGGGGTGGAGTCCGTCGAAATCGACAACGGCCGGTTCAGCTTCGTGGTGCTGCCGACGCGTGGAATGGGCATTTGGAAAGGTTGGCTAGGCAAGCGGGGACAGCCCGGCACGGTCGAAGTCGGCTGGCAGTCGCCCGTCGACGGACCGGTCCATCCGCAATTCGTGTCGTTGGCCGATCCGAGCGGCTTGGGCTTTTTGGATGGTTTTGACGAGTGGATTGTCCGCTGCGGTTTGGAAAGCAACGGCGCTCCGGAATTCGACGATCGGGGCGTGCTCAAATATCCGCTCCACGGCCGAATCGCCAACCGGCCAGCCAGCAAGGTTGAGCTGACGTTCGACGATCAGCATAACGAAATTCAACTGACCGGCGTTGTCGAGGAGACACGGTTCCTGTTCCGCCGGCTGCGTCTGCGGACGACGATCTCGACCCGGTTGGGCGAGTCGGGGCTGCGGATTCACGATGAAGTGACGAATCTCGGCTCGCTGCCGCAGGAGGCGCAGCTTCTTTATCACATCAATTTTGGGCCGCCGTTTTTGGAAAAGGGATCGCGGCTGGTCGCGCCCGTGGCCCAATTGGTTCCGCGCGACCCGCGAGCGGCCGAGGGGATCGACGATTGGGCCGAGTATCCTGGCCCGCAAGCCGGCTACGCCGAAAAGGTTTATTTCGCCGATTTAGTGGCCGGAACCGACCATCGCACTCACGTCCTGCTGGAGAACGCCGCCAAGACGCTGGGGGCCAGCGTTGGCTTCGACAAGCGGCAACTGCCGCACTTCATGCTGTGGAAGAATACCGGCTCGCTGGCCGACGGCTATGTGACCGGCCTGGAACCGAGTACCAACTATCCGAATCCACGCTCGTTCGAGGGGGAGCGTGGCCGGGTCGTCAAGCTCGCCCCGGGCGAAACGGCATCGTTCGACGTCAGCGTGACCATCCATGCCGACCGGGCCAGCGTTGCTGCCGCCGAAAAGGCCGTGGCCGCGGTCGCCGGCGGCTGCACACCGCACGTCTTCCAAACGCCGCAGCGTGACTGGAGCGTGGCGGGCAACAAGACCTGACGCGCTGGGGGGGCGGGATCGGACACCGAAGCCGCGGCCGATCAATCCGATCGCGCGGCGCCGGAAGTTTGCGACACCGCGGAGCCAGTCCGTTTCGTCTGCCGTTGCCGCACGATTTCGTGCCAGGTCCAGGCGCCAGGCTCGTGAAGCTGAGCGACGAACAGCAATCCCAAGAGCCGCGCGATCCAGCCCACGGCGAACATCA